>Ga0256839_1000358_pt1 | contig 59155 bp, 63 predicted proteins | sample 354166metaG_FD_185968 | JGI IMG/M metagenome (GOLD analysis project Ga0256839, IMG submission 185968) | Hydrothermal vent microbial communities from Mid Atlantic Ridge, Atlantic Ocean - 354-166 | ecosystem: Environmental > Aquatic > Marine > Hydrothermal vents | place: Atlantic Ocean: Mid...
ACGGCTCCTGAATCCTGGCCAGTGGCGGTATCTGAAGCCCGGGTACAACCGGGTGAAGGACCGCTAAACGCCGGGGGTAACTCTGACCCTCTTAAGGTAGCCAAATGCCTTGTCGGGTAAGTTCCGACGTGCATGAACGGATCAACGAGGGCCTCGCTGTCCCCGCCCGCCGCCCGCCGAACCCACATCCCCGCTCGAACAGTCGGGGATCCCCCGTTGGGAAGAGAAGACCCTGTGGAGCTTTACTGCAGCCTGCGGCTGAAGTGTAGCGGTGGATACAAAGCGTAGCCGGGAGTCTATGAAGTAGCCTCTCCGGGGGCTACTGAGACGCCGATGTAACACCGGCTATCCATCGCTACACTTCTAACCACCCGGAAGGGTGGGACACCCGTAGGTGGGCAGTTTGGCTGGGGCGGCCTCCCCTCGAAAAGATATCGAGGGGGCCCAAAGGTCGGCTCACCCGGGTCAGAAACCCGGGGTAGAGTGCAAGGGCAAAAGCCGGCCTGACTGCACCCTTGACAATAAGGGGTGCAGGGGCGAAAGCCGGGCCTAGCGAACCCTCGTGTCCCCCTCAGTGGGGGCCGGGGATGTCAGAAAAGTTACCCCAGGGGTAACAGGCTCGTCGCGGGCGAGAGTCCCCATCGACCCCGCGGCTTGGTACCTCGATGTCGGCTCTTCCCATCCTGCCCTCGAAGCAGGGGGCAAGGGTGGGGCTGCCCGCCCATTAAAGGGGAACGTGAGCTGGGTTTAGACCGTCGTGAGACAGGTCGGACTCTATCTAACGGGGGTGTCCGCCGTCTGAGAGGAACCCACCCTCAGTACGAGAGGAACAGGGTGGGGGGGCCTCTGGTCAAGGGGTTGTCCAAGTGGGCAGCGCCCCGCAGCTACGCCCCCCGGGATAACCCCTGAAAGCATCTAAGGGGGAAGCCCGTCTCAAAAATAGACGGCGATCCAACCCTGGTAATCTCCCCACCTTCGGGTGGGGAGATGGAGCCGGGGTTGGCGAGGGCGGCCGTAGAAGACGGCGTTGATGGGGTCGCGGTGTAAGCGGCGAGGCTTCGGCCGAGCCGTTCAGCCGGCGACTCCCAATAGCCCGAGCAGTCGGGGTAAAGGAGCTGGTCTATCCACAACGCTAGATATGTACGGCCCGTCGGAGGTTAGCATTTCTTAGCTTATTCAAAATGAATTTCTAAGAATTGAATGTGGGCGAGGCGATGGACGGAGCCCGTATTTAGGGTAGGAAATTCCCCCCTCCGCAATATAATCCACTGGTCCGAGAGGACCCTGCTCGAGAGGGCAGCCATCCGGAAAAGAAACGTCTATCCTAGGGAATGTAATGAGGATGAAGAACGTCTGACGAGTCCCTAGGAAGTTGAAACGGCCGGATGGGGTGGTGGAGAAAGAGAGGTATCTCGATTAGATTAATTCCGTCTATAAACAAGAGGGGGGTTACTATCGCCTCGCCCTAACTACCTATTTAGAAGCCCCAGTATTATGTGGTCATATGTTCTTCTCATTTTTCTTCCATATAATTTTATTGGTTTTGTAAGATGTCTTTGGTATCTAGTGGGTTCAAGCAGTTTCAAGGTTTTTTGGTCTATCCTTCTTTTATGTATTAGTATCGTGTGATCCAATTTCATTCTATATCTGCATTTCCTACACCTCCATCCACTGTTTTCTCCCATTTTCTCCATTCTAACCATACATTTGGGACAAATTGGGTTTGGATATTTGATTTTACAGTTTTCACCTATCTTTAAAATACTCTCTATCTTAATGAACCCCTCTCTACAGTTGCCGTATAAGATTGTTATGTTGTTGCTGTCTAACAGTTTTCTAATATAGCCTGCTTCATGAAAAACAACTGCTTTTGAGTCTGCTTTATTTAAAGATAAATTTAGATAAGTGTGTCCACCCCTCAAATGTGTTTCACTCCTCACATTGAAAGATATTACATATCCCTGTGAATAGTCGTGTCTACAGCCTGTTTCTAACTTATTTGTTAGATGTGCGTTTGTTGCTTGATTAGTTCTATATATTAACCAACGAGAATCTGTTTTTATTAATCTCTTTAGTTTATTATCCAATCTTATTAGTTCAATAGGATTAGTTCCTCTTATTCCATATATCACTGGGTCGTTTCCCGATGGTGTTATGAGAATTTTGTCAGTTTGATAATCCACATGGGAGAATGTATCAAATCGTTCCTCTTCTCTTAGAATATTTAGTATCAATAATTTATTTTCCATCAAATCTGACTTATTATAAACATATATAGACTTAGTATACCTAAGTAATTCGTAAGTCTTTAAGTCATTTGAAAAATAAGCTCCTATAGCAGATAAGCACCCAATTAACCCCCTCTGACCTGCTAATGTTATGATCCTCTTATCTTTAATGTCTTTGATTATATCTAAAGCATCATTTAAGGCAACTATTTCTCTTATAGTTTTTCTGTAGAATTGGAGTAACTTTTGGGACATATCTGTATCTATTTGCGTAATCAATATACATGGCTGTGTATTGGAGGGAATCCACTCCCCACTATTTACGTATTTAACTAGTTTTTTCTCTATTTTTCTAGTTATTGAATCAATTTTATTCTCTGGTATATCGAAAAAAAGCATGGTTGAGGCATTTCCTCTAGTTTTCCACGGAGTGTCAGGGTTTAATCTAACCAATACAGGTATATCTTTGGGGTTAAATCCCTCATTCAAAAGGTAATAAAAAATATTTGTAGTAAAATGAGTAGTACAGCCTCCCCTATGAGTGTCTATGTCGTCAAAGGCTATTATTGTATTCACTATTCTTCTGAAACGACTATTAATGTCTGGGTAGATGTTATTTTGTCTATCTTGTTGCGAATTTTCTGCGTCACTACTTTTCTAATATCTTCGATAGTTTCTCCCTTAATTTTAGCCACAATATCATACACTCCAAATACTACATCAGCGCTAATCACCTCCGGCTCTTGAAGCAGCTTTTCCTTTACTTCCTCCTCTACTCCAACTTCCGTCGTTATTAGAACATAAGCTACTGGCATTTTCAACACCTAAATAAATATCTATTTATGGCAAACGTATATAACCCCATCCTATCTTAATTTAAATATATTATTCTATAAGCTTTTTGATAGAATCTATAAAGACAGGTGTTTTATGGAAATGGCTGGCCAAGATCTTACAATAAAGCTTCTAAAGAAAAGTATTAATAAGCCAGTTATTGTGAAAGTTAAGGGTGGAAAGTTAATTAGAGGAGTTTTAGTAGGGTACGATAGTCATTTAAATTTATTGCTAAAAGATGCGGAGTGGGTCGATTCCGAAGAGCCCGAAATAATTGGATCTATTCTTCTAAGGGGTGACAACGTAGTGTTGATTTCCCCCTCATAATCAAGTTAAATTTATTAAACCATAAGATCGATGAATCAAATTAGTTAAATTGCCATGTGAATGTGGGCCCGTGGTCTAGTGGTAGGACGCCCGCTTGGCATGCGGGAGGTCCCGGGTTCAAATCCCGGCGGGTCCACCATCTATGGCCGCCGTAGCTCAGCGGTTAGAGCGCCGGCCTGTGGACTCTATTTGTGCAGATAGCCGGAGGTCGCGGGTTCAAATCCCGCCGGCGGCCCCATTAAAACCGATTAATTGCTGCAAAATCCCCCTCCATTTAGAGCATTTGTTATTGGTCAAAGACATCTATTTAGATTTATGTTTTGCTTGATGATTTTAAATGATTAGAAATATGGCGATACAAATAAGGGAGGAACGTGGAAAAATATATATTATGGTGTAGAGTTATCACTAAAAGAGACTAAGTGGAACTTTATATTTTCCTGTTTTCTGTTCTAGAAGTTTTCCTTATCGTGACATCGCGACTCTTTTATCTATCTCTCTCTTTAGCCAAAAGTGGCTTTAAACATGTGTCAATTTAAGCATCAACCACAAAAAATCTTTAAATTATGTATTGAGTATGGTAATTCATAAGTTGATCTATTATATGTGGGCCCGTGGTCTAGTGGTAGGACGCCGCCCTTGCAAGGCGGAGGTCCCGGGTTCAAATCCCGGCGGGTCCACCACTTCAATTTTTAACATTATCTTGTGGTATAGTCATATCGTCAAATCCATGAAAATTTTTATTTGTTTACAATAACTCTTTTCAAGTGGGGGGTGGTGGGAGGCTCGGGGGGCTAGCCGTCCCCCAATCCCGAAATCGGCTAATGCGGGGAGCCGTTAACCGCTGGGTAAATTAGTGGTTATACAGGCATGCACAGCACTTCACTGATGATCGCCTCTCTCCAGGGAGGCGCGTTCCCCACATTACAGCCTGGAGGGGCTGTATAGTGGGGTAGGCGGCGAATCGAGTTAGGCCCGGGAGGGAGCAGCTCTAAGCCGTCGCGCGTCTGCTCTGGAGTTAGGGGGCGTGAGGATTGTGGTGTTGTGCATGCCTGTATAACCGCTATGGAACCAGCGGGATGCCACCACCCCCCACTTGAAAAGAGTTATTGTTAAAAAGTTGCATATTATTTTCTATAATTTGAGCCGGGATGCCCGAGTGGTCAAGGGGTCGGCCTGCTAATGGCTGTGGTAGATAGCCGATGGGGGTGGCCCCGCGTGGGTTCGAATCCCACTCCCGGCGCCATTTACCTACTTACCCTATCATATTCTCTACCTATTTTGAGGAGATGGTCGGGCCATTCGTCTGTCAATAAATAATTGTGTATTTCCTCTCCAGCTTTTTTCCCACTAGCTAATGCAGGTCCTATTAATGATGGGCCGGTCTTTACATCCCCTGCTGCAAACACTCCTTTTCTAGTGGTTCTATAATGTTCATCCGTATATATTGTGCCATCTGAATTTACATGTATCCCATACTTTCCATTTTCAAAAGGTGGGGTTGGTATTTCACCTATTGCTTGGAATACAATATCCACTTCCAATTCTATATCACTGCCTAAAATAGGTTGTGGTTTAGGCCTTCCTTCTCCTGTCTCGACAAGTTTATTTCTTATTAGAACTACTTTTTCTACTCTTGAGTGTCCTATAAACTTAGTAGGTTGGGTTAGTTCTAAGATTTTGACGCCTTCCTTCTCCAATTGGTTAAATTCATTCTTACCCGCTGGAGCATATTGCCTAGTTCTTCTATATGATAAGTAGATTTCTTCACATCCTACTTCTTTAGCAATGTAACACATATCTACTGCTGTTAATCCTCCTCCAATAACCAATGCTTTCTTCCCATACTCCGGAGGAGTATTTATATATCCATATTTGTAGAGATGGTAATTGACTATATAGTCAAAAGCAGTATGTATTCCATCTAGTTCACAACCAGGTACCTTTAATTCCCTAGATCTCCAGGTCCCAGTGGCAATTAATACTGAATCTGATTCATCTATAATACTTTCCAAGTCTACGTCTCTGCCGACCTTTTTATTCAGTATTATTTTTACCCCTGCATCCTTCATCTCTTTTATGCCATCTCTAATTCTTTTTTTGGGTATTCTAAAATCAGGTATTCCGAATATTAGTAGTCCTCCTGCTTCTGGGAGTTGGTCATATATCACTACCTCATGCCCTTTACATATTAATACACCTGCTGCTCCTAGACCAGCAGGTCCCGCTCCTATTATCGATACTCTCTTTCCTGTGGGGTTTGGAAGTGCTCCAAGTTTACATCCCTTAAGAAATCTCATTTTGTCACCCTGTTTCTATGGGTGAATGCATTTAAGTATGTATACATAGTGTGTTATATATACTAATATATTTCTCTATAATGATGTGGTATTTATTACCTCTTGTTTCTCGAGTTAGTAAAGCTTAAATTGTTTAATTGGATATTCCATAGAATGAATCGGGTTTGTAAAGGGCCCGTGGTCTAGAGGTTATGACGCCCGTCCATTTCAATAGGGGGCGAGGCTTACGACTTATTTGGTGAGAACCCGGGAGGTCGTGGGTTCGAATCCCACCGGGCCCACCTTCTTATCTTCTTTTTAGTTTTTCAGCGAAATTATGTATGCTAAAGATTGAGGACGGTCTACTTTTAGATAGTTTAGTGACATGTGATCCGATTGGGCATCTTTCCTTAATAGCGATATTCAGGCTAAATATTTTATCAAGTTCATGAGTGAAATATTTGTCAAATGGTTTTATAACCCTCTTTGATGTTAATGAGTCTATAAGTTCAAATCTGCCAAACATAATACTTAGCATAAGGTGATGTGCCAACTCCTCTGCAACATAAGGTAAAATTATAACAGACTTCTCATAAGTATCTATAAAATTCTTCAATTCTTCAATATATTCAATCTCTTTCTGTAATTTGCTACATTCGAAGTGTATAGAAGATTTCTTTATCCTATCATAAAAATTATGCTTCTTGATTTTCTTGATTAAAAGCTCTGTTCTATCGTCAGATAAGTCTATAACAATTATGTTATCGATTAAGGTATATAATCTATCTATCCTCTTTAAAACTGCATCTATATCGTTATACAATCTGTTTAGAAAATGTTTTTTACATAGGTAAGTTCCTTCAAAATGTCTTTTTATCTCCGCCTTCTTTCCACATATTTTACATTTATTTCTATTCATTTACTTTCACCATTATTTACCTGGTTTTCAATGAAACTATGCTTAATTCTTATTGGGGGGTTAGATGACCGTATATAGTAAGGTTCTGGAAGTTATTGATATTTCAGAAATAGAAGACTTGATAACCAGTCTCTTTGATAGTGCAAAAGAGATTCTAATTTTGATATTGGTAAAGATCATAGAACTTCTTATGTTTATCGCTAGACCCTTATATGTTAGCGTTATCTCCCTAGGTATAATGCTATATGTAATATCTCCAACATATAGGCACAAGAGATATATATTGGCAGGGATAGGATTAGCTATATTTGCTGAGGTAATTCTGCCCTTCCTGATTGATTCCCTCAATCTTATTACATGAATATTTTTGGAATTGTTGTGTGTGATGTTTCAGTAAGTTATGCCAACTATCCCGCCGAATTTATTTACCAGCATTCCTATGGACGTTCTTTCATCAACTATCTCTACGTTTAAACATTTATCTAGTAGTTCCTTAATCCGTTCAATAACTTCTTTCTGAATCGCTATTTTCTTACTGATTAATAATGTTTTTACTATGCCATAATTTATGGACTCCAACGCTTCCTCACCATATATAATCTTATTTGTAATCCGTGTATCGTTTAACAAGTTGTAGTATTCAATCTCTCTGGCTACTTTATTTTCTATTTTACGGTTATTAACCAATACTTTCAATACATTAATAACACCTGTTATATTTGGATCGAAATAGCCCTCTATCTTTGTAGCATTTAAGTTTAACCTCTTGGCTATGTTTTTTACGCCAACGTTATATGCAAGTACTTTGATGCCGTCTTCAACATTTGTTAACTTTCTAATATCCTCAATTTCTTTTTCCACGGTCTCTTTTCCTGATAATAGTTCCTCAGTAGATAAATATCTTTCTTTGACTATCTCGATCTTATCTGTAACGTAAGCTATAAGATACCCTGTTATATCAAGGATCGTTATAACAATTTTTGTTGGACTATACAATTTGTTTATTCCTTTAAGATTCTTAATCATTAATAAATCTATCCTTTCATTAAGCCTAATCTCGACACCTATTCTCTTTCCAATTAGAGGTTGATATGATGAATCTAATATCTCTCCTGTTATTCTGATAGATGTTAGTGATTGGTCTATAAATTTTTTGTCTGGTCTGACTATTACTCTAGTTTTTAATGGTTTTGCTCTCTTAGTTTTTAGACCACTCTCTAGTTTTTCTTGCCAATATATGTCCCTCTCTATCTTCACTTCTTCGGATATAGCTCCATATATATATGCTATATCTAGAACTGTTTCTGGGATTAAAGATATCCGTTTTTCGTTCTTTGTAATTATTCTCAGTTATCCTCCCTCCCCATAAAGGAGTATCTTCATATCTTCGGGTATTCTTCCCACAGAGCTTCTCACACCTATGATGGTTTTTACCCCTTTTCTGTTTGCCAAGTCAACCAGTCTCTGGGTAACTATTCCATCGGTAACTATTAGGTCGACGGTATTTTCTATTTTTTCTAACGTATCCATAAGGTCAGATACTGAAACCTTCTTAATTACTCTTCCATTTTTAATGAGAAGCGCCTCCATTTTACCGCTAACCTGACTTATGAAATCTTTGTATGGTTGTAATTCTTCATTGTCCTCGTTTATAACCATATCAACTGGTTTTCTATTAGATAACGCCTCAATAACCTCTTCATACTTTAACTCTTCTACTTCTTTACCCTTTGGTGCCATAGCTACATAATCAACTTTAAGGGTATTCATTAGTTTTTTCAGGTTTAGAAAGCCCCCTCTATCTCCGTCTAAGAAGGCAGTCACTTTCTTATCTTCCAAGATCTTTTTAAGATCTTCGGGCATCTTTCCTCCTCCAATACTTAAAACATTTTTTATTCCATACTTTACCAACTTTGCTACATCGGCTCTTCCTTCAACCAGTATTACTTCTTCCGCTCTCTCGAATTCAGGACCGGCTACCAAAGTAACACCTCCTACTCTAATATTCTGTAGATTGATTTTTCCGATAGCTTTCTCATGTAATCTTCTAAGTATTTCATCTGCTTTGGGAATTTTATCAAATTTCCACTTTTCTAGGATCTCTAGGGCTCTTTTCTCTATATACTTCAGCTTTTCTTCCCGTACATCGATTATCCTTCTAAATCTAAATCTTGCCTTGTAAGGTCCTACTTGTTCAACTGTTTCTATTAAAGCTGCTATGAGAGCAACAGCTTCGATCTCTTTTGTTGTTGGGACTTGTAATATTCCTACCATTTTTCTTCCCTTAGTCTCTACATTTACTAGTCTTATTCTGCTAATTTTTCCAGTTTCTGACATCTCCCTCATATCAAAATCTGGTCCTAATAGGTAATCTGTGGATGAGAATATGGCTCCAACTATGTCGCTTAACTCCACTTCACCATCTATCTCGAAATCAAACTCTATTATATATTTCCTTTGATTCCTCTTGTTTCCATTTTTATCTCCCATGTTATACACCTTTTGCATATCTCAATATTCCCAATCTATTTCGTGATATCTAATATATTTTTCGAGGCACCCTCTTCTCAATAAATATTTAACCCCTGAATATATCTCTCCCCATTTACCTATTAGTTTTTTCATCCTGTTCCTGTAATGTTTTAGCAATATTATATCGCTGTACTTGCTGGTTAAATAAGTTTCGATTCTCTTTGCTAGATGCTCTCCCTCTTTATCAAAGTCTGTTAATATTAAGATTTTCTTATTGGATAAATCTATCGTATCAACCTCCCTCAAGGTTATCACTTGTAAATAACTAGGTGGAATTTTGGAAAGAACATCTTTATCTGTTCTTCCCTCCACAACAATTATGACTTCTCTATCAAGTTTAGACAGCAATTCGTATAATAATTCAGCAATTTCTTCACATTCTCTCATACTTTTCCCCAGAGAATTAATTTTTGTGGCCCGTCACCAACCCTCTCGCCCTCATTGACAGGGTCTCTCCCCCTCTCAGTGGAGGCCCTCAGACGGGCCTGTGGCATGCAGGGGTACCCAGCCATCATAATTCAGGCTGGTCCGCCGGGTGACTGCATGCCCATATAATCACTATTTTGTTTTCTCTTGATAAACGTTAAACAATGTATCCAGGTTTATTTCAAAAATACAAATTGGAAACTGTATTCCCATAAACTCGAGTATAAATGGGTTAACTTCTCCAATAAACCCCAGCTTATTGTTATCGGCGTATATGTCGCCTCTCCTCCCATTTAGAAGGAATGGCTCCTCACTCTCCGCTATTCTAATGTAATCATTAAGTCCCAGAATTTCTATCAATGTGTCAAAATAAGCTTTTATATCTGAATAAGTAGCTTTGTAATCTGAATAAGATAATGCTAAGTTCGTTTGCTCATATATTTTACCGTTAGTTGAAAATGCTACTTTACCGATCTCAAATACAATAATTGGGTGTTCGGCTGTCTCGTTTGATTTTAATGTCTCTAATATCCCCGGTATAAGATACCTTCTCACACTGTTTCGATGTGTTTTTACTTTAGACAGGGTTATCACGTTATACCTATAAAAATAGATTTGTTCTTGTAAGTCTTTATTTGTAAGGATGTGATTAACCACTTCTTGAGCCCCCATACCTATTGTTATTTCTCTAACTTTATCTACGAACTCGTTGAATGGGTCTCTTTTTCCCATAGAAAAATACATATTTCTGAGATCGGGTTCGATTTTCCATAAGCCATAACCTATTGCTATGTCTTCAACTATGTCTATCGGGTGCATAATATCGAATCTATAGGGCGGTATATGCACGTTGTATTTATGTTTATCTAACTCTACGTTGAACCTCGCTCTTCTAAGTGCATTAATAATTTCTTCGCTATGTAGGGTCATCCCCAGAATCTTCTCAACATATTCATGGTTAACGACTATCTGTCCATATTTTAAACTCGGCGTCTTATATTCGCCCTCTTTGTATATAGAATGGACGGTATATATCTCTCCTCCTATGTCAGAGAAAGAGGTGGCAAGTAGATCTACAACTTGTTCTACTGTTCTTTCATCGGTACCTGTAACATCAATGAATATATTTTTTGTTTCTTCAGATACAGTGGTGATTGTACTATTGATAATTGGAGGGAGTGAAATTATTTTGTTGTTATCATCTACTAATACGGGGTATGTCTTGCTATCTCCAAGTAAATGTCCATATTCTTTTCCTTTAGGATGTTTTAATAGGATGTCTGATATAGTCATTTCTTCCTCATATCCTAAAGGTATAAATGATGTTTTCTCATCTACGCATATATACTTTATTGGGAATTTCAACCGTCTCATGTCATGAATCCCAATAGATACTTTCCTTCTGTTCCTGCCTAAACTTTTATGTATGTCTTCTTGGAAATTGATAATATATTCAACATATCTTTCGTTTAGTTTTAGATTTTTTATAACAACCCCCCTTATGATTGGCCTCTTTTCTATAGCACAATCACCACAAATAATTTTGAATTCACCTGTGTCTTTAGCTGTATATTCTATTAAACCAGTTTCAATGTCGAGTAATCCTTTTAAACTTTTGAATATCCCAGTTGGAAAACCGTAGTCAGGTCTGTTGGGTGTGTATTCAATTTTTATGTTGTCCTCTTCTACATCATCTATCTCAGCTCCTATGTAGGGTATCCTTTCTTCAAAGTCACCCAAGGTGATTCCCTGTAAGTATATGTCCTCTATATATATCTTTGTTGTAGGCATCTCTACAGCCTCCTCCGTCTAAGCCATTCTAGTCTGTTTGAATAGATTTCTCGTATATCTCTTATTCCGTATTTGATCATTATTATCCTTTCCAATCCAAGTCCCCATGCCAAAACAGGATTATCTACTCCCATCGGCAACGTAATTTCAGGTCTAAATATGCCTGCGCCTCCCAGCTCTATCCATTCTCCTATTTCCTCCATGTAAACAGTAGGTTGTATGCTTGGCTCTGTAAATGGAAAATATGTTGGCCAGAATCTAATCTTTTTTGCTCCCAACTTTTTAAAGAACATTTCCAAAATTCCCATTAAAAGCCTTAGACTGGCATTTTTATGCATTAGTATACCATCAACTTGTGTAAAATCGGATAGATGTTTATAATCTATTGTTTCGTTTCTAAATACCCTTCCTATGCTAAATAACTTTAACTCATCTCTATGTCTGTTCTCATATAACCCTCTTATGGTAACTGCTGTCATATGTGTTCTCATTAACAGTTTCTTTGCTTCGTTCATATCCCATCTGTAACCCCATCCTGTCGATCCAGTGTTTGCTCCATCCTCATGGACCTTTGCTATCTTATCTACAAATTCTGGATACGGTATGGGGCCATGTGTTATTGGTCTTTCGAGATACAACGTGTCATGCATATCTCTGGCGGGATGGTCTTGTGGTTGATATAACATATCGAAATTTGTGAAAGCGGTTTCAATCAAGGGGCCGTCATACTCTTCAAACCCCATTAATAGAAACACTTCTCTAACTTCTTTTATTGTCTCTGTCAATGGATGAATTCTCCCAGGGTATATTCTGTGGGTTGGTTCATTAGGGTCAATGCTTTTTATCCTCCTATTTTTCCACAATCCTCTTATAAGTATTTCTCTAGTCAATTCTTTCAAGTAGTCTTCCTCGATTTCCTTTTTTATCTCATCTAAAGGTTTATGTAGTATTATGTACTCATTCTTTATCTGTTTGGCCTTAATAACCCCAGGTCTCTTTCTCAATTCATCTACTAACTCTCTTTCTTCCTCATCTAACTCTTCTTCTATTAATCCCTTCTCTTTATTGAGTTTAGACCGTAGTCTTCTAATAACCTCAAGATAGTTTCTAGCCGCCTTCTCTCCCTGTGTGTCTATGGTTAAAAATGTATCTTCTCCTCTTTTTTCTATCTTTGCTACTCCTTTTTTAACTAATATTGCTAATCCGGCGTTGAAGTCCTGCTTGTTTAATGAGGATTTTTTGAATAATTCTTCTAGCTTGATGCTTTTTAACTCTAATAAAATGTCAAGCATTCTTTCCTCAGGAAGACCATTCAAAATTTTCTCATCAGGATAGATTTTATAGTATATTTCAGTGTATGTGTCAACAATGCCCTTTCTCTTCCATTCTTCAATATGACCTCTTAAGGCATCTATTTTAATACCAAGATATTCCGATAATTTCCCAAGAAGTATCTTTTTCACCTTATCCATATTAATCAAATACGTTCTTATGCTATCAATCAAAATAATTTTTTCTATTGAAAAGAAGAATTGTGATATATTTATGGTAATAATGATTGGGTTATCAGATAGAGAAGTCAAACTGTTGAAAGAATTTGGCCTAGATAGGGTTGATCCAAGAGATTTTCCAAAGAAACATAAGTTCGTGGATAGAGGAATATTTATAGCCGTTAGAGGGAGAGAAGAGTTTAAAAGGATGTTGAGTAACGAAGAGTTTTATGTTTTAACAGGAATCATGCCCTCATATAAACTTATCCATCTAGGTACATATGCGGTTGTAGAATCTGTTAAATATTTCCAAGATTTTAGTAAAATCACTATAATTGCTATAGCCGATATAGAGTCTCTCTCCACTAGAAACATATCTCTAGATAGAGCTCGCGAATATGCAATAAAATATCACATTCCAACTTATCTTGCACTTGGTCTGGATCAAGATAAAACTTTATTTTACTACCAATCTGAGAACCCAGATATATTCAAGATAGCCGGTGATGTGGCTAGAAAGATAACGATAAATGAGTTGAAAGCTATCTATGGCGATATAGATCCCGCGAGGATAATATCTTCCATGGCCCAGGTAGGAGATATATTATTCCCACAGTTTGCAGAAAAAATGCTAGGGCTTATTCCAATTGGATTGGACCAAGACCCACATATGAGGCTATGTAGAGATTACATTAGGAGAACCGACTTCTTCAGTTTTAAACAGGTGGCGTCAATTTATATAAGGCTAATTCCCGGTCTTGATGGGTCAGAAAAGATGAGTAAAAGTGATCCACAGAATACCATCTTTCTTCCCGAAGAGGATAAGGATATATTATGGAAAAAGATATGGAGAGCCTATTCAGGTGGGGGTCCTACTGTAGAGGAGCATAGGCGTGTTGGGGGAAATATCGAAGTAGATATACCTTTTAGACTACTTATGTACCTACTTGATGATGATAACATGCTTAGGGAGGTCGCTGAGAAATACATTAAGGGGGAGATGTTAAGCGGTGAGTTAAAGAAAATAACTTTCAATGTTATTTGGGACTTCATGACTACTTTTAAAGATGAATTAGAATATTTTAGAGATCAGGTGGAGAGAGGGAATATAAACTGGATTTCTAATGCAAATGATATAAAAAGCTTTATGTAGCTTGCCTTCCCCACTCATCAACTTTCTTATGGTGAATTAAAGATGAACTTACTTTATATCCCGAATCAGTTTCTATCAATTCTATAACAACTATCAGCAATGGCCTCATTCCCTTCTTTATTCGTGATCTGTTTATCTTTCTGGCCATACTAAAGGTTTCAGTACTTACCACTATCAAGTTTATTTCATCAAGTTTATCTGCAGGTCCATATGGGTCATCAATTTTTGTTATAACATATTCCTTGCTGTTTGAAATGGATTCGATAATATTCTTCAGTTCCTTCACTCTTTTCTCAAAATTCTTTACTCGCCTCCTCCTCATTTTAGTAGCCATATCATCTGATGTTACGCCAATTATCACTTTATCCGAAAGAAGAAAGGCAGTCATCAGTAGTTTTATATGGCCCACGTGAATATTTTCAAATGTCCCTCCCAATACTCCAACTATCATTATATACACAGGAAATATTTCGTACGAAAATATATTATATAATCTACTTTTGTTCTCATCTTGGTGAAGGATTAATGAAAGAAGAGGTGTTGTCAAAATACTTGGAAGCAGGAAGGATAGCGGCTAAAGTGCTGAAATATATCGAAGATTATATTGGTCCCAAGAAAAAAATTGATCTATATAAGTTGGCATTGAAATGTGAAGAATTGATCATAAAATATGGAGGTAAAATAGCCTTTCCTGCCAATATAGGTTTTAATGACATAGCAGCGCATTATACTCCTCTAAACGAGGAGGAAGTACTGTTTAGGGAAGGAATTCTAAAAATAGATATTGGAGTACACATAGATGGATACATAGCAGATACTGCCATTTCTATAGCTAGGGGGTATGATAATCAAAGTATGGCAAGAGCGACTAAGATGGCTTTGGAAGCTGTACTTGGGGAGATAAGGCCAGGTGTTTCTCTAGGTGAATTGGGTGGTATTATTGAAGACTACATTAACTCAAATGGTTATAAGGTAATTAGAGATCTATCTGGACATTTAATCGACAGATATAACCTCCATGCAGGCAAGAATTTTCCTAATCATAGAGAATGGTTAAGTGATAAGATAAGAAGTGACGAAGTGTATGCAATAGAGCCGTTCGCAACCTTCTCTAATGGAAGTGGAAAAATATCTCACTTATCGAATATAACTATATTCTCATTGGCAAAGACAAAAAAGGTAAAAGATAAATCTCTGGATAAGTTAAGAAAGACGATTATGAGTAGATATGGCCCCCTTCCCTTTACTCCTAGGTGGCTCAATGATAATGTTTCTCTGGAAGATTTTACTAAATTAATGAGGATGGGTATTCTAAAAGGTTATCCTGTGTTAATAGAAAAGAGTGGGTATCCAGTGTCCCAGTTTGAACATACTGTAGTTATAACCGACTCAGAAGTGATTATAACTACTAGACAGTAGTTAACACTATAATTAACGCTGTTGAGGTAGCTCACTAAAGATAAGATTAACTTTTAAAGGTCCTTTACATCTTGGACACTCTTCCCCAGTCCTCATTGATACATGCTCTCCTTCTTTAAATTCTCTAACGATCTTTGTGTGACAGTTTTCGCATATTAATTCCGTTCTTATCTCTGGTTTCAATATCCTTGGTTTTGTATTTTGACGAGACATCATCATTAAAAGTACCATAACCACAAAGAAGATTATTGTCATTAGAATGAACGTCTCAAAGCTTTCTATCTGCAATACAATTTGTTTAATAACCATCATGGGACACCTATTGTATTACCTATTCCAGCCACAATAACCTCTCCTTCATCTAGTTCTTTATCAAGCAATCTATCGATCCTTCTTATAACTTCTAATGTTGAATCAGCTATTTCCTTCTTCATTGTCGATATCGCCTCGGCTATACTCTGTTTTATTATTATTGCATATATCGGGGTTGAGTATTTAGTGGCTATTTCCTCGATCTTAAACTTCTCAACACCAATGCCTCCAATGGCGGCTCCTATCCCCTCTGACACTGTTCCCGTTTTTTCTCCCTCTAGTTTTAATGCTGCATCTATCATAATTATTCCTGCTACGGTTTTCTTTCCCTTCTTCAAAGAAGATAATAACTTCTTAATGGCCTCTCCAGGTTTTCCCACATTTCCACCAGGTCCTCTTGCTTTTACAACATATATTTTCCTTTCTCCTCTCTCTATCACGTAAATATCAGTGTCTTTTACATATTCTGGTTTATGCTCTATAAGTTTTGATTTTTCGTCGTTAATCAATTTATGAACTACATATGGTCCTATGGTATCTCCTATTGGTGTTCCAAGTCTAAATGCCTCTATAGCTAGTATGTATGATTTTGCTTCATTAAATATTAGAGGAACTATCATTTGTAGTTGAGCCATTAAGAAGAAATTTTTTGTTTTCTTCGCTAGCAAATAATAATGTTCTATTATTTTGTAAATCAAATTAAGTACTAACGTGGCTTCAAGCATGTTACTATAATTTCTTAACTTGGCTTCTTCGATATCTTTTGTAAGCATCCTTCTAACATCGTCTAGAAACTTAGCTTCCCTAACATCCATAATATGTTCTATTTTCTTTACTATTCCAGCAGGGTCCATAGATTCAGGAAAAATAACAAAACTATTTATTAATCTGTCGATCTTCTCGTCTAGAGATGGGTCGTCAGTAAACTTAGCGAGCTCGTCTCTAGAAATCTTCCTAGCATGATTAGCCATGAATTGAAGTTGTTTTAATATTCCTCCCATCTCCATCATTGAAAGATGAAACTGAATCCTTTGTCCATAGAATATCAGTATGGCAAACAGAAGAATGTAGAATGCATTGAGGAATACTCCAAAGTTCTCATCTAGTTGGAGCACCAGTGTTTCTATCATTTGTACATCCTCCATAAATTCATATCGTAACTATAATTTTTGTATAAGAAAGTATTGTTAAGTTATATATTAGAGTTATGTTATGCATAAATTGGGTTGTTTAAAGACGGGGTGTAAATGATGTCGCAGAGGAGAAGGAGAGAGGCCCCTATGCCGGCTAGCACTGCTGGGTTGCTTAGGTTTTTTGAGGACTCCCTATCTGGAATAGCTATTGACCCGATATATATGGTTATTGGGATTTTAGTTTTCGCGTCAGTTTCACTTGCTATTAGATTCATCTTTCCTATACCTGGGCCGGTATGAACCAGCCTTCCCTAAATTTATCCTCGTTATATAACAGGCTATTCACATTTGGGTCATTTTCAAGGGTATTGGTACAGTACATAATATCATATCTCATTTTTTCCGTTATACTAATGTTTTTTGCAGGTTTTAATGCCCCCTTAGCTATCTACTTGATACCTTTAGGCTATTTGTTGATAGATGTTATAGTAATGAGTATCTTTTTTAAGGATCGAGACTACAAGATTTTCGATTTAAGAAGGTCCCTTGGAAAGTACCTTTTTATTATTCCCATATCTACAATTTTTGCTATAGCAGTAATGGTTGTTTCGTCGGTCATAAATTTTCAAATAAATTATTTAGTTCCAATCTACGTTTTTCATGGGTCTACTGTATTCATTGATACGATAGTGTCTATTCCTATGCTACGATCGGGATTTGTTAAATCTATTGTAATTACGTCATTGAAAATTGTTTTTATGTTGTTTATTTTCAACATTTTAGATGCGCTGCGACAAACCTACTTATCAATTATGATACTAACGATTATATCAGCATCTCTGCCTTCTCTAGTATATGCGGCTATCTATTTAAGGGGAAGAAAAATACTAAAAGCTTCACCATTTGAACTGTTGAGGGGATATATAGACACCTGGCTTCTGGACAATCCGTCGTCACTAGAGAAGGAGCTTTCTTCTAAATCATTAAATTATAAGTCAAAGACATATTTGTTAATATTTCCCGAGTTTTTAACAAATCCTGTTGCTATAATTGTTCCTTACATACACTTTGGTCCTTTCAAGAACGTGGGAAGTAGTGATTTTCCATACGTTGCAGCTAAGTTTTTTTATCTAAATAAATCTGTTAATGCAGCAGTTTTACATGCCCCCTCTACACACGAACATGATCTGCCCAGTAAAGCTGATGTATATAACTATCTTAACTATTTGTCTACATTTGAAGATCCATATGTTTGTAACAAGATTTCTAACATAGTGTCACTTGAGAAGGAAGGAGCTATTGCACATGGTATCAGGATATGTGATTATGTTTTAATATTCTTAGAGTATAAGGAGATGGAAGATATCCCCCCTCATGTGATACGACATATAGATGAGTATGCAAAGGAAAGGGGATTTAAATCAGCAATTGTAGTTGACTGTCACAATTCCTTGTCAAAAAAAGATTATATTTTACCAGATGTAGCGGTGGAACTGCTTATAGAGCTAGGTATGGATGTTGTTGATAAATTGAGAAGAGAAGATCTTCACTTGTTTAGAGTAGGATTTTCGAAAGTTTTTCCACCGGGAGTATCTAAGTATGATGGATTAGGGAGTAATGGAATAACTGTAATCTATTTCGAAACATTTACAGCATCAAATGCCCTCATAATAATAGATTCCAATAATATTTTTCCAAGTCTGAAAGATAGAATCATGAATTTAGTCCTAGATAGTGGAGTAGATAGAAGCATTATAATGTCAACAGATACACACGAGGTGGCCGCTTTAGAGGTCATTGAGGGAGGTTATAAGATACTGGGGGAGGAGGGCATAGATCTAGATTCATTTATTGAGTATATTAGGATGGCTCTAAATGAGGCAAGGTCTAGTCTTGTCAAGAGTGATATTCATGTGTATGAGAAAGATGTCAGTGTGAAGATATTGGGATATAATTTATTGGATAAATTAAGTAAATTCTCAATGTGGGCATCAATATTGTTTAGCAGATGGTTCCTGCTTGGTTATCTATTCACCCTATTTATGGCTGTAATTTTATCTCATATAATATATGTTAGTATTCCAATGTAGGTGTTAATATATGCAGAGGTCAGACGTTCCAACAGTATTTGTGGGGAAGAAGAATAAATCGTTCTATTTAAATGTTTGTATCAAATTATTTGAACGGGGTGAAAAAAAGTTAGTCATCGAAGCATTAGGAGGAAATGTGGGTAAAGCTGTAGATGTAGCAAACTATTTTGTGTACATATTTAAGAAGAATGAAGCTATTATTGAGGATGTACAATTAGATATGGTGGAAGGACAAACTGTAAGAGGGCTTCCAAAAAAGGTCTCTAGAATAAGGATACTTATTTCTTCATTACAATAGCCATCCTAAGTAGATGTAAATTAATTCTTTTATCGATATAGGTGTTATGCAATATTTATGTTTTATAGGTAGTGGCCATGAATGAAGATGACGTTTCAGAAGAAGAGTTAATTGATGCCATTTTGAGTGCTAATCCAGATTTATCTCGCTCCAAACTCGAATCTATAATAAACCAATATATGCAGGAATATGATGTCAAGAGAAAGACAGCTCTATTTCTAATCCTTCTGGAATATCAGAGCGAACCTGTTCATAGAGAAAGTTCTCACCTTTCCTTGTCAGAGTTAATGTCAGGATTATCTAACGTGACTATAGTGGCAAGGATAGCTTGGTTAGGGCTTACTAAACGTATTAAAAATGGTTTCATGACGAGAGGTGGCATCTTAGATAGTTCAAGAGTAATGCCTATAGTTTTTTGGGGGCGTACTAGAGAAGATCTCCTTAATATGGGAGTAAATAAGGACTCTATCGTAGAGATCAAGGGATGTCATGTAAGGGAGAATCTTTCTGGAGAACTGGAAGTGCATGTAACTGAGAGGTCAAGTATTAGATTAGCGTATGAATACGATGAAAAAGTTCCTTATATTGATGAGAAGTTCAAAAGTATTGCTGAGGCTTCTTCCGACCCTTCTTTATACCAATTCTTGTATGGAATATTGCTCACTAAGCCGGTTGAAAAAGATGTTTCTCTAGATGGTGGGGGTGTTCGTAAGCTGTATCAAATATATGTTGGTGATGGAAACGTAGCAGTCAGATGTGTGTCTTGGGGTGGGGTTCCTGATGACTTGCTAAATACACCTATTTTAGAACCTATACGGATGTATTATGTAAGGGTTATAACAAATAGGTTTGGTGAAAGAGAGGTTAGAATGAACAGTTACTCTTTTATAGAGTCCGATTACTCTGTTGATGCCAAACTAAATGTTAATACATCCAATTTATCGGGTGTATCCAATGGTTTCAATGTCCTCAAAGTTAGACTAAAGATACTATCAAAAGGTGTTTCTAGAGTAAAGGATTCTAGTAGGACACTGAGTCTCCTTGTGCATGATGGAGAAACAGAGGCTATTTTAACAGCTTTAAATGATAAAGTGACAGTTTTTAACTCCTTAAAAGATGGAGATGAAATAATGTTGGAGTTGTTTAGAGCTATTGTTCGGCCATTTCAAACGCCATCCATAAGTTTATTTACTGTAGATTCTACGAATGTGAGGCGTTTAGATGATCACAATATTAGTCACGAGCTGCCTTTTGTAACAGCTAATAAAATTTTCCAAGGTTTCGCCTATGTGAATATAGCTGGAAAGGTTGTTTCTTTAGAAGAATCTGATGATGAGATGGAAATGGGAAGACTGTTGTTGTTAATTGATGATTTAGATACACCGATCCAGATAAAGTTTAGAGGTAATATACTCAACTATTCATCATTCATCCCAAGAAAAGGTGAGAGAATCCTTGTTAGAGCCGCTCAGGTAGATTATCCCCATGTAAAAGACCCTTCTTCACCGTTATTTATGGTTCCTAGCTTAAGGCTTAGAGCATTTAGTAGGATCGTTGAATATTAGGCTGATTCGTTAACTAATCTCCTTTTTCTTTTCTCAGTCTGATATATTCTCCATAAAGAAGCAGCAATGAAGCTACTCCAACTAAAGCTGCAGTGAGCGTCGTCAATAAATCATATAGAGTTTGAACGCTCATCTTATTCACCCAAAATATGGAATCACCTCCTCCAAACTATTTAAGTATGTCTCTATTTAATTTGTAAAAATGTTGCGAAGTCATCTATTAATGTGAAAATGTCTGTTGATGGATATTTAACTTCTATTACACGTCCAAGAATGTAGTCGATTGTAAATCCTATTATATGATGACAGATTAAGCCTTTTAGTCTGTCAAGTCTATAATTGGTTCTACAAGAACATACACCTATGTTAGGGAAAATAATGTATTCTTCATGTTCCCCTTGATAGGTATGTATTTCATATATAATGCCGTCTACACTACACTTGTATATTCTAGAATATCCTTTTCCTATTTTAAATTTGATTTTATCAAAATATTCTTTGTATTTTTTTGAGAGATGACTTAGTAAGTCGATTGGACACTCTGTGAATTCTTCCAACTTTTCAATAGCATCCTCTCCTAAGACGGTCTTAATTAGTCTATCCATAGTTCATCATTCTACTACAATTTTTCATGTAATTGTGGTATGGCAAGATATGATGTATTAATTAATAAGGTGGGCAGCCGGCACCGTCCTTTCGCGGGGGCTCTCGCACCCCACTACTCAGATCGGCCCTCCCCAGCTTAGCTTCCGTGTTCGGAATGGGTACGGGCGTTTCCTGGGGGGTATGGCCGGCAGCCCACCAACATATAACTAATTCGGTGCATATTTAAAAAACTTATTCACTCTAGATATACTTACACAATAAAATTTATTTCTTTATATTAGGGTATAGTTAAAGGGGTGTCGTAAATGAGTAGATTTCCCTATCCGATTAGGCAATTGGATGAATATATTTGGGAGATTCCCCAATCTGCAAGAAAGGATATGAGGGTCCCAGTTAGAATTTATGCATCAAAGAAACAGATTTTCGAGCAAGGAACTAAAGATAAGACTTTTACACAGGCAGTAAATGTTGCTACCCTGCCAGGGATACAGAAGTTTAGCGTTGTTATGCCCGACTTCCACCAGGGATATGGATTCCCCATAGGTGGAGTGGCAGCAGTAGATGGTGAAGAGGGGGTGGTAAGTCCAGGAGGAGTAGGATATGACATTAACTGTGGAGTAAGAGTTATACGAACAAATCTACACTACGATGACGTGAAGGATAAGCTTAAAGAACTTGCAGATGTTCTTTTTAAAAACGTTCCTGCTGGCTTAGGTAGTAGAAGAAGGGATTTTAGAGTTACTAGGTCGGAGTTAGACAAGATAGCTGTAGAAGGTGCTCAGTACATAATTGAAAAGTTTGGGTTGGGGTGGAGTGAGGATCCAGAGAGGATAGAGGAAAACGGGGCTATATCTGGTGCTGATCCTGATTATGTAAGTGATACTGCGAAGAGGCGAGGTCTGAATCAGATAGGAACATTGGGTAGTGGTAATCACTTTCTTGAGGTTCAAGTAGTAGATAAAATATTTGATGAGAAATTGGCTAGGGCAATGGGTATAGTTGAGAGGGGACAAGTAGTTGTAATGGTTCATTGTGGTAGTAGAGGATATGGACATCAAATATGTTCTGACTATCTGAAAGTCATGGATCGTGCTATAAGAAAGTATAACATTGTGTTGCCAGACAGAGAATTAGCATATGCACCACTGAAAAGTAGAGAGGCCCAGCAGTATCTAAAAGCGTTTAAATGTGCAGTAAACTTTGCGTTTGCAAATAGACAAGCAATAAGCCACTGGGTCAGACAAAGCTTTGAGGAGGTATTTAAGACAGACTCTGATAAGCTTGATATGGAGATCATATATGATGTAGCACATAATATAGTGAAGCCTGAGGAGCACGTGGTCGATGGGAAGAGGAAGCTGTTATATGTTCATAGAAAGGGTGCCACCAGAAGCCTACCCCCTGGACACCCTCTACTTCCAAAAGTATATAAGTCAGTTGGCCAACCAGTTCTTGTACCTGGTAGTATGGGAACAGCATCGTATATTTTAATGGGCCATTCTCTTAGTTTGGAGAGGAGTTTTGCATCAGCACCGCATGGTTCTGGCAGAGTATTGAGTAGATCGGCTGCTAAAAGGATGTATAGAGGAGACAGGATTCTGCAGGATCTAAGTAGGAGAGGAATTATTGTTAGGGCCGAGTCTATGGCCACCGTTGTTGAAGAGGTTGAGTTTGCCTATAAGAGCAGTGATGATGTAGCGCTTGTAGCAGATGGAGCAGGATTAGCTAAAAGAGTTGTAAGGATGTTACCTCTGGCTGTAGTCAAAGGCTAATGTTAAGATATCCTCATAATTTTTTACCTTTATAAATGGTGTTAAGATTTTTTGGAAAATGAAAATAGAGAGAAGGGTTGACCACACTTTTTTAAAATTAGGCGGGTCTATTCATGAAGCTAGAACCCAAGTTAGAAGATGTGTCGAATTAGACATAAGAGGATTTGTATCGCATCCATGGATAATTAAGCGGCTATTAATAGATGATGTATCTGAAGATCTGAAATTGGTTGGAGTAATAGATTTTCCCCACGGCACAGCTTCATTAAAAGCTAAGGTTGATGAGGTGCAACAATTATATGAAGTTGGATGTGTTGAATATGACGTAGTGTTAAATACAACAGCTGTACTAAGTGGTGATATTGATTATTTTAGATATGAGTTGGCTGAAATAACTGAATATGTAAGATCTATTGGTTCGATAGTTAAAACTATTGTAGAGGTTGTTCTACTGGATTATCAAGATTTACATAAAGTTATAGATATTATTAATGAGGTGAAACCGCACTATTTTAAAATTTCAACGGGGAAGGCTGACAAATATGTTACTCCAGACTTGGTTAGAACGATTCGATCTATGTTATCACCAAGAATAAAGATTAAGGCTGCTGGAGGCATAAGAACTCCAGACCAAGTAGTAGACTTTTTAGATGCGGGTGCAGATATAATCGGATCTAGCAAGGGAATTTCAATAGTTGAAGAGTTGAAGAAAAATGAGTATTGATATTTTTATCCATATAGACTTGGCAATTCCCTCCTCTTTCACAACAAATCTTAGTTCAAACATGCAGAGAAGTTTTGCTGTGTCTTTAGTGTCGAGAGCTGCTGCAATATTTGGAGTTGATAAAATATACATATATCCTGATCCTCTAAATCAGGATAGACAAACCTCTAGAGAGGTTCAAAAACTCTTGAGCTATCTTATCACACCTCCATACCTAAAGAAATCTCTCTTCCATAAGGATAAAACATTGGGGTATGTCGGTGCTCTTCCACCAGTTAAGCTAAACATTTTTAAGGAGAAGGTTATGATAAGGGATATGGTTTTTCCTGACTATAGAGTTGGAATGCTTATAGGAAGGTCTAAAGGTGGGTCGTATCTTTATGATGTGGGTCTTGATAAGTTGGTTGCTGTGAAATCTGACGTCAAACCCAGAAGTACAGCACTCGTCAAGATAGTGAAAAACTCCGAAAAGTATTTAATAGGAGAGATAGTGTCGGAAAGAGAAAGTGATGAACTGAAACTCTATTCCGGGTATCGTGTTATTAGGCTTAAAGAAAGTTTACCAACCTTTCTTAGAAGATATAGGGGGGTGAAAATTGGTTTGAGTAGGTATGGGTCGTACGTTGGAGATATTGATGTTCACATGTTGAAAAGAATGATTGTTGAGAGAGGTAGGTATATACTTGTTTTTGGGGCTCCAGATTATGGATTAGTAGATATCCTCAACTATTATGGATTAACTCCAGAAGATATCTTCGATTATTTTCTGAACCTAGTGTACCACCAAAATGTAGAGACTATTCGGATAGAGGAAGCTGTCATTATGGGATTGTCAATATTAGATTTTATCTATAACGCTGGGAGATTTGAGAGGTAGATATAAGCTTATATATATCATAAAGTTTTACTGATATCTAGACGTGGTAGAGTAGCAAAATTAATTGCTAGGTGATAATATATGGGTGCAAGGAAGAAAAGCGCGCCTAAGAGAGGATCTTTAGCATATACCCCTAGGAAGAGGGCTAAATCTTTAAATCCAGAGATAAAGACGTGGCCCATTTTACATTCTGATAAACCAAAGCTATTGGGTTTTTCGGGCTATAAGGCAGGTATGACACATGTATATTATGTTGATGAATATAAATTCTCTCCATATAAGGGCCAGGAGATATTTTCTGCTGTGACGGTAGTGGAGACTCCTCCTCTCTTCATGTTGGGGATCGTGGGATATAAAATTGATTCAACATCAAATTCGTTAAAAAAGGCGTATACAATTATCTCTGACAACTTTCCTCAAGAAATTACTCGGAGAATAAAAACTTTAGTCGCTAGGAATACATCTGAAAAAATACAGAAGATGGAAAGTATGTTGGAGGAACTGTCTATTATAAGAATGCTTGTAGCCACCCAACCAATAAAGGCTGGAATACATAAAAAGAAACCTGAGGTATTTGAGATCCAGATAGGTGGGGGAAGAGATATTGCAGATAGATTTAGCTATGCAGTAGAACTATTGGGGAAAGAAGTCGAGGTTGATGATGTATTCTCTCCGGGCGACGTTATAGATGTAATATCAGTTACTAAGGGCAAAGGTTTCCAAGGTCCGGTTAAGAGATGGGGAATTAAACTACTATCTCATAAATCTCGAAAAGCCAGGAGGAAACCTGGTGCTTTAGGTCCTTGGAAGCCATCTGCAACAAGATATACAGTACCATTATCCGGACAGACCGGTTTTCATAGGCGTACGATATATAATGTAAAGGTTCTTGATATTAGGGATCCGAATGAGTTTGACCGTCAAATACCTTTCCATAGATATGGTATAATAAAAAGTAAGTTTTTATTGCTGAAGGGTTCTGTTCCTGGTCCAGCGAAGAGATTGATAAAGATGAGGTATGCTATTCGCCCCGTCAAAGAGGAAATGAAGGTTCCTGTTAAGATAACTTATATTGATATATAGAGGGTGGTGGAGTGGTATGGAGGCTCCAGTCTACAATGTTGTAGGAGAGGAGGTTAAAAAAGTTAAGCTTCCTAAAGTATTCCAAGTTCCTATACGTAGGGATATAATAGAAAGGTTATACTTCTATCAATATACTCACAAGTTACAACCTAAGGGGAGGTATCCGCTAGCTGGTAGAGATATTAGTGCAGAATATTTTGGTGTAGGGTTGGGGATAGCTAGAGTTCCTCGCTATAAAACTCCGCCGTTACGTGGTAGAGGTGCTGTAGTAGCTATGGCTAGAGGAGGTAGGAGACCTCATGCACCTACAGCTGAAAAAAACATCTATAAAAAGATTAATAGGAAGGAGTTAAAACTAGCTATTGCGTCGGCAATAGCAGCAACGGGGATAAAGGATTTAGTTATGGCTAGAGGTCATAGGCTTGAGGAAGTGCCTTATTTACCGATTGTAGTTGATGAGGAATTTGCATCTATATCTAGGGCTTCCGAAGCTAGGGAGGCTTTTAAAGCTCTAGGCATTTGGAGTGATGTTCAACGTGTGATGGATAATGTTAAAATCGTAGGTGGAAAAGCTTCATGGAGGGGTAGAAGGAAAAAGAGAAGGGTGGGTCCTCTAATAGTATATATGAAGGATGAGGGGGTATCGAGTGCGGTTAGGAATTTCCCCGGTGTGGACGCTGTACATGTGAATAAATTAACCTTGTTGGATTTAGCGCCTGGTGGGTCTGTTGGGAGACTTACCGTCTGGATTGAAGATACGCTACCTAAATTAGATGATAGGTTTGATTTTGTAATTAAAAGACAAGTAGGGTGATGTAGGAATGCCAATCAAGGATCTGGAATTCTATAAAGTTGTTAAATATCCCGTAATAACAGAAAAATCCATATTACTACTCGAGAAAGAAGGAAAGATTACTTTGGTGGTAGATAAGAAGGTCAATAAAAGTCTAATAAAACGAGTAATAGAAGACAGGTTCCAAGTTAAGGTGAAAAAGGTTAATGTCATTAACACATCTAAAGGTGTTAAGAAGGCTATCATCACCTTCTATAATCATGAAGACGCTATGAAAGTTGCTACATCTCTTGGAATACTATAGCGTTAATTTATAGCTTCTAGGTAAAAATATGTATCAACTGGGTGTTATTGATGGGTAAAAGAATACTATCGCAAAGGATGGGTAGGAGTCCTGTATATAGGGCATCTACACATAAGTCTGTCGCTCCAGCATCTATTCCCTTGTTTAAAGAACCTACCACAGCAACTGTGGTAGAGTTGGTACATAACCCTGGTAGAGGGGCTCCCTTAGCTAAACTTAGAACGCCAGATGGAATAATCTTCTACATTCATGCCGTGGAGGGTATGTTTATAGGGCAGGAAGTTAAAATATACGGAGAAGGCACGCCAAAACCTGGAGACATAAGGAAATTGAAAGACATTCCTCCAGGGACATTGATATCGATGGTGGAGAAAGTACCTGGTGATGGAGGAAGATTTGGAAGATCCTCAGGGACATATGTACAAGTAGTTGGCAGGACTAAAGATGGGGTGGAAGTAATACTTCCATCAGGCAAAAGTACAGTTGTAAACGGAGAATGTAGAGCTGTTATTGGTGTTGTTGCGGGAGGAGGGAGGACTGATAAGCCTTTTCTAAAAGCGGGAGCTAAATACAAATGGCTGAAGGCTAAGGGAGGAAGAAGGTGGCCTAGGGTAAGGGGTGTTGCAATGAATCCTGTGGATCATCCATATGGAGGTGGGGCACACCAGCATGTTGGTAAGCCTAAGACTGTTGCCCGTAATGCTCCGCCTGGTAGAAAGGTAGGTAGCTTTGGTGCAAGAAGAACAGGTAGAAGAAAAAGATAGAAAACTTGATTCCATAATTATAGTCGTCTCTACAGAGGTTCTTAAAGGATCAATTAAAGAAGCAAATCTATCATGGCTAATAGAGCGGTTGTCAGAATTGGATTTTGAAGTGGTTAAGGGAATTATTGTTCGAGATGATCCATATGTGTTGGAGGATGAGATAAGAAGAGCGTTGCATAAGGTGAACTTTATATTTGTTATAGGGGGTTTGGGTCCCACTAGCGATGATAAAACTAGATATGCAGTTGCCTCAGCTCTCGATAGGCCTTTGGTGTTGAGTGAGGAGGCAATCCTACATTTGAAGAAATACTATAGTGAAAGAGGAATTAAACTAGAGGAATATCGTATGAAGATGGCAGAGGTTGTGGAGGGATCATCTATAATCCCTAACCCTGTTGGGGCGGCTCCAGGAATGATGATAAATGTGGGTGAGTCAACCATTTTTGTGTTACCAGGGGTTCCCGTAGAGATGCGTGCGATATTTGAGAGAATTAGACAGATTCTATTTAGAAATGATGTAAATTATAAAAAAATCAGGTTTAAAGTCGAGAGTTTTAAGGAAGCGGAGCTTTATAGGATATTGGAATATGGTTTAAGAGGTTTTCGGGAGAAAGTGTATTTTAAAGTTTTGGTAAAGAAGCCACTTGAAGTGTACATTGAATACCCTAATGATTCCTCGATAGAAATTGTGATTAAGAGTTTGTTAAATATGTTAGTGAATGGGTGAATCCTGTCACACCTAGTATATTTTTGGTGCGGGGGGTGGGATTTGAACCCACGAAGGCCTACGCCCTCCCGGATCTATTGATCTATCGGGTCCTCAACCCGACCCCGTTGGCCAGGCTAGGGGAACCCCCGCATTAATCTACTAAATTTTAATCATCCTCGAATCTAAATATTATACTAAAGTTTTATTGTTTTCGTTCTTCGCCTTCTAGTTCTTTCTCTAACCTTTTTATTTCCTCCTCTATCTCTTTCTCAATCTCCTCTATCTCTTTGGGCGGTGGTGTGGTAATTAAAGTATATCCAATCCAACCCATGATGCCTGATATTCCGATTATAGCAAGTAATATTGTTATTCTAATGGTTAACAATTGTATGTTTGTGTCAGTGACTATGAATAGTAGGAATATGTATATTAATGTAAGAACTACTGATGATAACATAAGTAATGTACCGACTAACTTCTCATTTCCAGATTTCCTCATATATCTCACCATGGTCTGTGATAATCATAATGAAGCCTCTAATTTTTTAAACTAGTTTTAAAACATATGTGTAGTAGATGGGCCCGTAGTCTAGCGGCTATGACGCCGACCTTAAATTGTAAGGGCGAAAGCCTGACGCGCCGGAGGTCCCCGGTTCGAATCCGGGCGGGCCCACCAACCCCTTACTAAGGAGGTAAATTTACTTTATAGGAACATAAGCGCTTGATCTGGTGCTTCCTAATCCGGGTTCACCATGTTTCACGGGTTTTATGGTATGTGCAAATTCACCCAATCTTCTACCAAGCATTTCAGGTTTTATCTCAACAGGTACGAACTCCTTTCCATTATGAACATAAATTGTTAATCCAACCATCTTTGGAATTATAACCATCTCTCGTGCATGTGTCCTGATAGGTCTTTCATATTTTCCTTCTCTAGCCATATCTACCTTCTCTAACAGCCTTTTTATCTCTGGGGTAAATTTTCCTCTCAACAGGAAGCGTCTTGCCTTGGTGTCCACTAATTTTGCAAAATCTTCTATACTCATATTCATTAATTCATCTAGAGTATATCCTCTGAACCTAAACTCTTTTTTATGTACATACATGTTCTTACACCACTACAATGCTAAATATTTAACTTATAGATAAAGGATATTTAATAAGTAGTCCTTGATTATAACAACTCTTGTCATGAGCATCCCAATGGGAATTTCATTACAGGTTGACTATACTAGGAAGATTGGAAAACCGGGAAAGGTCTATGATGTGGTTATAATAGGGTCAGGACCTGCTGGTCTAACGGCAGCCCTCTATACAATAAGATTCGGGCTGTCCACTCTGGTAATTACCGGGTTTTCCTGGGGTGGTCAGCTTATGACGACTACTATTGTGGAAAATTATCCAGGGTTTCCTGAAGGTATAGATGGTCCAGAATTAATGAGGAGAATGATGATGCAGGTTAGCAGGTTTGGTGTCGAATTTGTAGAGTATGATGCAGAGAAGATAAAGGTTGAAGATGGTTTGATCAAGGTTTTGGTTAGTGGAGACTGGTATATAGGTAGGACCTTGATTCTCTCTACAGGTGCTAAATATAGAGAGCTGGGTTTAGAATCTGAGAAAAGGTTAATGGGAAAAGGAGTGTCTTATTGCGCTGTTTGTGATGGATATTTCTTTAAAGGTAGAGATGTGGCCGTTATCGGGGGAGGTGATACAGCACTGACTGATGCACTGTATCTGTCAGACATTGCAAATAGAATTTTCATTATACATAGGAGGGACAAGTTCAGAGCTTCCGAATGGTTAGTTGAAGAAGTGTCTAGAAGAAATAACATATCAGTATTGTGGAATAGACAGGTTGTGGATATACTGGGCTCTACTAAAGTAGAGGGTGTAAAGATGATAAATAAAGATAGTGGGTCTGAGGAAGTGCTTCCAGTTGAAGGGGTGTTTGTTGCTATAGGACATGTTCCTAATACTGAGCTTGTAAAAGGGTTGGTGGAGTTAGATGAGAAAGGCTACATTAAAACTAGAGATTTTGTAAAAACATCTCATCCATTAATATTTGCAGCTGGAGATGTGATGGATCCCAAATATCAACAGGCAGTTACTGCAGCAGGCTTTGGTGCCATGGCTGCTATAGAAGTGAAGGAGTTTTTAGATTCTATAAAAGGTAAGTAACCAACTGCATCTATTTATCTAAATTTCATGTAGATAACTAGAGAGATCAATAACCAGATTCCCATAGCAAACATTCCTCTGGCTATGTCTCCTGAAGCTATATGTTGACCCAGCGTTATAAGGCCAAGTGATATGGGTATCAAGAATAATTTTGATTTTATTTTCAACTTTAGATCTGAAGATGTTTTTCCGTTTAAATCACTTCCAATCTCGGCGCTATCAAAGCCTTCTTTCACACTTCTGTTTTTGGATTCTAATATCCTTCTTCCTTTGTCTGTAATGATATAGTACACCCTTTCATCCCTCACCTTCCTCAAATACTGATGCTCAACCAGTTTTCTAAGCCTGTAGTCAATTGCTTGTCTGGAGGTGCCCATTTTATACGCTAGTTCATCGGGATAACCCCTTCCTCTCTTATAAATATAATGCAGTATCGATATGTAATACGGGTCTTCTTCAATCTTCTTCATTATCTTTCCCCATGGTTCCTCACAAAGTGGCCAAAATTAATAATTCCCTCATGGAAAGGTTTATAATGTGGTTACGTTAATCTCGCTGGGAAACGTTAACAATAAGCTTATTAGGAGAAGCTACAGAGGAGAGTTAAACATTTGCGAAGTAGAAGAGAGGATATTTCCTAATGGAGAAGTTTTGATAAAGGTGGAAGATAATTGTCTTCTCACACCCCCTATAATGATAGTCTCAAAGCCCTACCCGGACGTCAATGTAAATTTAGTCAAACTTTTTCAGGTGATAGATGCCTTATATGGAGCTGGTTTGAAGGGTGAGGTTACAGTAATCTTTACCTACCTGCCTTATTCGAGGCAAGATCGTAGGTTTAGATACGGAGAACCTCTATCCTTAAAGGTTTTACTAGACATTTTAGAAAACATGGGAGTCTCTAGATTGGTATCTTTTGATGTGCATAACGTATCTGCTGTTTCCAAAATGTTCAAAGGCAGCTTTATTGGTATCTCTATACTTCCTGTAATAATTGAGAAGGTACTGAAGAAACTAGATAATGGTAACATTCTACTAGTCGCACCAGATGAGGGTAGGAAGCCTACTGTAAAGTCTCTTTCTTATAGGTATGGACTTGATTATATAGTGGTAACAAAATATAGAGATAGAATGACTGGAGAGGTAACATTTAATTTTGAAGACGTTAGCTTCTCCCCGGGGGATTATGGGTCAGCCTTAATTATAGATGATGAGATATCCACTGGGGGGACTATGGCTGGTGTAGCTTCTTTTCTAAAGTCTAAGGGTGTCGTGAACCTGTACGCTGTGGCTACTCATCTATTCCTGGTGGGTGACGCTGAAAAAAGGTTGTTTAAAAGTGGGTTGACTAACATATTTGGGACAAATACTGTGTCGATGGATGATAGATATTCGGTTTTGAATATAGAGTCATTTTTACCTTCCGTAATCGATACAATTGTGAATTAGTATATGAAGATAATAATTAAATTATCAATGGATTTTCCTGAGATATATAGATATGAGAATATGAAACTGTTCTCATCCGAAGGAGTTATTTTCAAGGAAGTGTTTTATGATCCTCCTATACAGATTTTCGAAGTATTGAACTATGATTCACCAAGGTTGCTTCAGAGTATAAGGTATATAGTTTCACGATCCACTTCAATAAAACGTTGTTTATTAGTACCAAATTCTCTTCATGACTTTCTTGTTGAGATTAGAGACTTCTTTAATTATGGATCATTTGCAGTACACGTTCATCGAGAGTCTTCAACCATAAGATACGATAGAAATAAGGATATAGATGAGCTTGTTAAGCTTATGAGGAGCGTGGGTTATGATGAGGTGTCACTTAAAAATCCTGATATAATATTAGCCAAGTTGTATTGCGAGGATAGAAATTACACTGGTGTAGAGTTGTACCCAAATAAGAGGAGGTTTGTAGATAGGCGCCCGAGTAAAAGGCCAATATTTTCTCCCTTCTCGTTAGAACCAAAATTAGCCAGGCTTCTGATCAATCTATCCGGTGTACCGAGAAACGGCATCGTAATAGATCCCTTTTGTGGTGTGGGAGGGGTTCCCATAGAGGCTGCTTACATAGATGTCAATTCAATCTGTGTAGAGCTTAAATATAAGTGGGCTAGAGGGGCTATTAGGAACATAGAATATTTTTTGAGTGGTCCCCAGAGATGTTTCTATGAGATTATAAGCGGAGATTCGTTAGATGCATTTATAAACGTAGAGTCGATGTATCTAGCTACTGATCCTCCTTATGGAAGAATTACATCTGTTTCTTCTATAGTTGATGAGGTCTATCGATATTTAGTGAGCAGTTTTCTGAGGAAGGTTAGGGGAGCTGCATTCTTTACTGATAGGGATATTGGTGATATATTGGCTGACTATAGGTTAAGTCACATCGTAAGGTTTACGATACCTGTTCATTCAAGTCTTACAAGATTCTTATATGTTACAGGGGTGTAGTGTATGGATATTAAAATCTATTTTCTGGGTACATCTGCAGGCATCCCCACTCAAGATAGGAACGTCACATCAATTTTATTAAGATATGGTAGTGAACATCTATTTTTTGATTTCGGCGAGGGTACTCAGAGACAATTATATAGGAAAGGTTTAGGTTTAGGTAGGGATCTGAAGATTTTCATAACTCACATACATGGAGATCACATTCTTGGTTTATTTCCTCTACTTCAGACTTTATCTCTGTTCAAGAGGACAGAAGAGTTGATCATACATGGTCCTCCAAAGTTAAAGACTCTAATAGACTTGTTTCTAGAATATAGTGAGAGCGAACCGACTTACACACTTACTTTTAAAAACGTATATGATGGGTTAGTCTTAGATTATGGTAGTTATACAGTGACAGCATTCCGCAATTCTCACACATCATGGTCTTTTTCATACAGATTTCAAGAAAAGAGGAGGGATTACAAATTTAATGTAAATAAGGCTTTGGAAGAGGGATTACCTAAACACTTATGGAGGAAACTTTCCAATGGTGAAGATGTTGTTTATCAGGGTGTTAGATATCGTTGGAGAGATTTTGTGATTCCCCAAAATATCAAGCCTAGGTCTGTGGTGATATCTGGAGATACCATGCCTTATAAAAAGGTTTTAGATGCTGCTAAAGGGTGTGATGTACTAATTCATGAATCAACATTTCTTCATGAGCTTTTAGACAGAAGTCTACTTACTAGGCATACTACAGCATTACAAGCTGCTATGATAGCTAGAGATGCTAACGTAAAGATATTAGTATTGACTCATTTTAGTGCTAGATATAAAGATCTGGGGGAATTGCTTAATGAAGCTAGGCGAATATTCCCCTCCACTTTTCTAGCTACAGATCTCGAGGAATTAGTTATCCCTTACATAAAACCAGCTTAAAACCTAGTTAACCATTTTATTATCTCATCCGATTCATCAACACTTATTATAACAATTATTTCACCTCCTGGCGACTCTCCAGGTTCTGCTAATGATAACACTCCATTAAAAGCTGCTTGTTTATGTAAATAGAATATTATTTCATGATTAGTTGAGTACTTCAACAGGAATTTTCTTAGAGCGGCCAATGTTTGTTTACTTCTAAAGTAGTTAAACAACCTTTCTATCTTGCTCCTTCCAGATGTCCTGATAACTAGATATCTTGTTTCCCCTATAACCTCTTCATCTATGTCGCCATCAACAACATTTAATAGAGATTTCGCAACTCTATCTCGGTCTTCACAAGGTAGTATTGGTGTCCTAGCAACGATTGATGCTCTATCAAGTATTTTATTAATTTTATTCTTTTTCTGGAGATGTTCTGTCCAGCTCCTCTTCTTCACGATTTCCCTCCCTATACACGTTCTTCTCTATATCCGTAAATATTTTTCTTGCTATTGACCTAAGCTCGTCAATAGTTATATCTTCATTATAAACAAATATATCCGTATTCTCAAGAACTACATCCATTCCAAATGTTTTTTCTCTATGGTCTCTATCTATAAAATCTCCTGGGTCTAATGTGTCATCCTCTCTCCTTCTTAACCTCAATCTATTCAATCTTTTCTCTCTACTTGCGATTAGCGAAATTACGATTGTTTCTCCCGCCTTAGATAACTCCTTCACCTCATCCATACTCCGGATTCCATCGATAATGATGATTTTATCTTCCATCGATTTTATCTTCCTAGCAAGTAGGATGGCTACTGCATTATTTCCCAATGTGTTTCTAATCTCTATTGATGCTTTAGCTAATGTGTCTTTATCAATTTTTCCATATTTTTTTAGACTAACCTCTCTGATTACATCACCCATCCTTAATACTGGTATTCCTAAATCAACTCCCACATCGGCAAAAATACTTTTTCCAGATCCTGGGTATCCAGATATGCATATTAATACCTTTTTCATCACTACTCAGAAAATGTAGATTTATCTCTTGAGTTATTAGATAATCATGTTGATGAGAGTGTTTATCTCGATAGATATAGATGATGATGTTGTCCGCACTATGGCTAAAAATGTTCAAGAGATACTTAAGGGTTTGCGTATAAGAGCTACTTATCCGAAACTAGAGGATTTACACATAACAATTAAATTCATTGGTGAAATAGATAGTGGGGTGTTGGGTGAGATTCTGTTTAGATTGAATGAGGTAAGATTTTCTAGTTTCGAGTTGAAAGTAGATGGTGTAGATGGTTTTCCTAGTATAGAGAGGCCTAGAGTAGTTTTTTTAAGAATTAGGGATGATACTGGGGAACTCCAGAGATTGAAAGCCGTGATAGAGAACAGATTAACAGGTCTTGTAGGCAGAGATACGAAGAAATTTAGACCCCATATCACTGTTGCTAGGATAAAGCAGCAAGTGGTTTTGAGACCCGATACTTTAAAATCTTTTACTTTGGATAGTGATGTTGAATTGGTTGTTGAATCCTTTAAGGTAAAAGAAAGTATTTTGACACCGAGGGGACCTATATATAAGACGATAAAAGAGTTTAGGGCAGAAGGGTGAGGTTATGGTTGAGAGGTTTGTACCTAAGAACGTGGAGGAGTTGGTTGAGTATCTTATAGAGTCATCATGTCCAGATGAAGAGTTGTGGCAAAACATTATAGAAGCTGCAGATGAATTTAGGAAGAAGATAGCAGAGTTGTCTCACAATGAGTGGGGTCTTAATGATGATGATGTAATGATCCTTGGTTCTGCAGCTAGAGGAACATTTCTAAAGAATAAGTTTGATATAGATATATTTCTAAGATTCCCTCCAGAGCAACCTCAGAACTTAAATATTGTAGTGGATAAACTCAGTCGACTAGTTAATGGTATAGTTAACATAAAATATATTAGGAAGAGATTTGCAGATCATCCATATCTCGAAATAGTTTATAAGGTAGAGTCACCTATAATACCTGGAGGTTTTGTCACTTTCAACTTAGTTCCCTCTTATAAGACCAACTTTCCTAATTGGATGACTCCTGTAGATAGAACCTATTACCATCATAAGTATGTTAGTGAGAGAATAGGTGGCTATAGATGTGATGTAACTGCTTTAAAATTGTTTCTCAATAAAGTAGGGGTTTACGGTGCAGAGGCTAATATAAGAGGGTTTTCCGGGTATCTGTGTGAATTACTAATACTAGAGTATGGTGGGTTTTTAAATACCCTAAAGGCTATATCTAGATGGCGGCCTCCAGTAGTTATAGATATTGAAAATAAATACAAGGATAGTGACAAAGTAATAGAGGCGTTTGGGTCAGGTCCTTTGATAGTGGTTGATCCTGTTGACATGGGGAGAAATGCTGCCTCTGCTGTATCGCTATCATCCTTCTCTAAGGTGGTATCAGCTGCAAAACACGCTATAAAGAAACCTTATATAGTCACATGTGAGTCCACCAAACCTTTCCCCGTGAATAGTATATTGAGTGGTTTAACTGGCTTACTACTCGTATTTAGACATGGGAGTAAGATAGAGGAGATTCACTACCCTCAGATGGATAGATTTGCCAGGAAGTTGTCTAACATACTAAATGAAAATGGATTTAATGTGTACATATCAGGGGTATATTCTAATTACAGTAGTAAAACAGTCGTTATCTTATTACTTGAGAATACAGTGATTTCGAAATATTATTTGTCAAAAGGCCCTCCCCCATATCTGGTAGATGATGAGGAGTTTCTTGTTAAAAACAAATGGAGTAGCGTGTGGATTGGTGAAGATGGTAGATGGTATGCCCTTAAGGAGAGAAAATATACAAATGTAAGAGACCTTATACTCCACTATGCAATTAAACATATTCGTCTGCCGGATGACGTAGATTTGGATAAAGTGTATACTCTTCCAGAGGACGAGAGTAATGTTAAAAACGATGAGGAAATCATGAGGTGGCTTCACATCTTCTTGAAAGGTGACGGACATTGGAGGTTCCTAATGTAGTCAATTTGAAAAAGGATCTTAACCAATTTGATGATGTGAGGATTGCCTACCTATTTTCATATCCTCTGAGAGATGTTGAGATAGGTGTTAGTAGAATCAAGTACTTATCTAAGTTGGGAATAGATAGGATTTTTCTATGGGGAAATACAAAACTTTATGGAATTAACGTCCTAGGAAAAGGTAAGTCTTCCATAGTTGTATTGGCCGGGTCTGATAAAGATTTGTTGGTATTAAAAGTATCCCGATTAGATTCTAGTGTAGATAGGTTAGCTAATGAGTATAACGTATTGACTATTATACATGAAAAATATGGTAGTGAGAAGATGGCCCCTAGACCTTTATTCTTTAAAAACGGGATACTTGGCTTAGAATATATCAACGGATATAGTATGGAAGAGTTTTTATCTGAATATATTTACCTATTGTCTCTTGATGAGCTTAGACATACGCTATATCGCTTGTTCTATAAAGCTTTTTTATTGGATAAATTGGGTGTTGACCATGGTGAGCTATCAAGACCCTTTAAACATATTATCTTTATGATTGATGATTATGAGCCCGTTTTGATTGATTTTGAGTCTGCGTCAATACATAGAAAGGTGAAAAACTTGACGTCTCTAATCCAGGCAATGGTTGTGAGGAGCAATGCCGCTAGCTATATTAGAGAATTATTTGGAATTAATTATAACACAGTAATCCCCCTGTTAAGATTATATAGGAATAATTTGGATGAACAATCTTTTAGAAATATAGTAAAGATTTTTAATTTGACTCATTAGCCTTGTAACATGGGGCCGTGGTCTAGCTTGGCTAGGATGCCAGCCTGGGGCGCTGGTGGTCCCGGGTTCAAATCCCGGCGGCCCCACTAACCCCGTCTTATCTCTAGTTTCTTCTCTCTGATCTTTGTGGATTCAGTTGATAATGCTATTGTCGCCAAAACCTTTACCATTGTTTTTACCTGCTCATAGTCTTCTGACTCATTGTCTTCTATGTATAGTAGGGTAGATGCCTCTTCATCATCTATGTTTATTAGAAATGTTTCTTCATCACTATGGATAATGTCATACTCTATACCTAGCTCATTTCCGATCTCCCTTACGATCTTCTCATATATTTCTCTCTTTCTAGTGTCTTCATTGTCTAGGGGTATGTGTAAGGTCAACTTAACCATTTCTATCCATTATTATTTTGTATCTTTGATGGGTATGATGTATTGTTATTCTCAGGAGAGATAAGTGAAAGTATTTTGCATATACTAATATCACTTCTCTATGAATCTTCTCGGGATAAATGTGTGTTTATAAGTCTCTTCTTTCAATAGATAGCCATACTCCAAGGAGAGCATGTCTAGATATGACAGTAACTCCTTTCTTGTAACCCCTAACCTATTCATTTCTTTATGTAATCTATTCAAATGATCTTCAGAGATCATATATTCATCCCTGTCTAAGATTTCTGTAATTTGTTTTATTGTTTCTTTGAGTAGAGGGTGACGTACTTCATTTACTATGTTGTTATAAAACGTGTAGAAGAAAGTCTCTCTAATTATTTCCGCATCTATTTTGTTTAATTTCAATTTCTCAGCATATAAGGCTGATCTGTAGATTAGGTTTATCATCTCTCTAGCGTTTCCGCCAAATATTACTTCTGTATTTATTGACGACACCTCTATCGCGTTTTCCGATATTGCTCCTGGGTTTAAACCCTTCTCTATTCTCTCTCTAATTATTTCCTTTAATTGGCTTCTATTATAGGGATTGAATTTGTATATCGGCCCTCCTATCTTACTTCTTATGTGGTCAGGAAGGGCTGTCAATACCTTCATATCCCTTAGTATGAAGATTGGATATATAAGTGGTACATGTGCTTCTTCATCCATTCTAGTTAGGATATAGACTAGTTTTCCTCTCTCCTTTTTTATGATTTCATCTGCGTCGTCTAATGCTATAATATATCTAATTCTTCTTGATGTAAGTGTGGTTTCTAATCTTCTGATAATGTCGGATATGGATAATCCTCTTTCTGGTATAGGTGTTATAAACCCCGCTATCTTTTTGATTACTGCATAAATGCTGTTTGCTATAGTGGCATTTATTAAAGTTGCAGCTACATTGTTTGATAGATAATCGTCTGACACGAGATGATTTACTACTTTTGTAGCGACTAAGGTTTTACCAGTTCCGGATGAGCCAGCTATAATAATTGGTCTATAATTTTCTTCAGATATGGAGGTGGAAATATAATCTATTATGTCGTTAATTACCTCTTCTCTAAATGGAGTATATTCTGGAATATAATCTATGCTAAACACTTTTTGGCCTTCTTTACCTAGTATTCGGGGCATATCAAAAATAGTCTTAATATCTACTTTGGATTAAACACATGTATGGTCTAAGATTAATCATGTGGTTACAGGTGGGAAAAAATGCAATCTAATGATGATTATAGTGTATTGGTGGTTGTGGCAAGAAAGGTTGTAGAGTATGCGCTTGAGGATGTGGAAGATCCAGTCAAAAGGGTTTTAGAAGACTTTAGCTATATAAAGAAATTTAACGAAAGGAGAGGAGTTTTCACAAGTATATATACATATCCTAATCATGATCTTCGGGGATGTATTGGTTATCCTCTTCCAACTGTGGAATTATATAAGGCAGTTCTATATAGTTCGTTAAACGCTGCTTTTAACGATCCAAGGTTTTCTCCATTGACTGATGAGGAATTAGATAAAGTGGTTTTCGAGTTATCTCTGCTAAGTATGCCGAAGAAACTAGATGTCAAATCTCCATTGGAATACACTAGACACATTAAGATTGGGAGGGATGGCTTGATTCTAAGATACAGGGGTGTATCATCGATTCTACTTCCTCAGGTAGCTGTTGAATATGGGTGGAGTGTCATTGATTATTTGAGTAACTTGTCTATGAAGGCAGGTTTGACACCTGATATATGGCTAGATCCAGAAACTGAAATATACTCATTCACAGCCGAGATATATCTGGAAGAGGAGCCTGAGGGTAACATAGTTAAAAGGGATTTAACATGAGGATATATTTCGGTGTAAGTGGGGTTGGTAGAGGCCATGCTATGCGGTCAGGAAGATTGGCTAAAGAACTAATTATCAAGGGGCACGAAATTTTCGTTTCCTCATATGGTGATGGTTTGGAGGCTATTAAGAGAGTGGGTCTTAGTGAGAATGTATGTGAGGTGACACCTTATGAATATGTATGGCATGATAAGGGTTTAGACTGGTCCTTAACCATTGTAAAGTCTATTTTCAAGTCTAAAAAATTTCTTAATCATTTCATAGACGAATTGAGCTGTATCTCAAAAACTTCTCCTGATTTTGTGGTCTCAGATTCTAGAGTATCGACACTAATTGCTTCTAAGATTCTCAGGATACCTGTCTCTCTAATTACCAATCAATTGTCGATTTTCCACGTCAGTTGGTTTCTACGGAGATTAATATCTATAGGATTTTCCTCGATATGGAATTTATCGGATAAGATTCTTGTTACCGATCTGCCGCCACCTTACACAATTTCCTACGTAAATATAGTTCCATATATGGAGAGATATGATGAGAAGATACATTTTGTAGGTCTACTTGATGATCTGTCGAAATACGTTGAGATTGTAAATAAAGATGAAAGAGATATAGATGTGACTTTTATTATTAGCGCTCCACGATCTGATAGGTTGAGATTTGGACGATCAATTATAAAATTGGTGAAACTTCTTAGTAAAAAAGGGCTGAGGATAGTAGTTCTCGGAGAAGATATGTTTCATTACAAAAGTAATAATGTAAGTTTCTTGGGATGGGTTGAAGACCCTCTCGTATTTATTAGAAACAGTAGGTCAGTCTTCGTTAGGGGTGGCCAGACATCTATATTAGAAGCCATAATGGCTTCAACACCGTTGCTCGTATCTCCTGCTCCAAGACAAACAGAACAGGAGGGAAACGCTGTTTCCGTTAAGAGAAACAATATTGGTGAGTTGGTGCCGTATGATGTATTAGTGGATGACCCTGAGTATGCTGCCAGGACGGTATTCAAGTTTTTAGAAAATTTGGATCCATATTATGATGAGGTTCAGAAGGCTAGACATATGGGTTTTAAGATAGGCGGTATTCGAAAAGCTATTGAAATTTTATTGAAGATGGACTAGAATTGAATATGTTATGGGAGTATGGATAAACTTTAGAGATGCATATTCGAGGGATGTTTTTAATAAGCCTGAAGGAGAAGAGGTTAGACTATTAGGCTGGGTGTCATCGAAACGTGTCCATAGGGATAAGGTATTCGTTACCTTAAGAGATAGATATGGATACGTACAGTTGGTTGCAAGTAGAGAATTTAATGACAAGTCTTTTATAAATTTATCGAAAGTTAATTTGGAATCTGCGGTAGCTGTCAAGGGGATTGTTAAAAGGGATGAACGAGCTCCGGGAGGAGCGGAGGTACACGTGTATGAAGTTAGCATAGTTGCTGAAGCTGATGTTTGGCCTATAACTAAAGAAATGGCTAGGTCGCCAGAGGCAATGTTTGATATGAGGCATTTAACTATAAGAGGGCCTAGAAGTAGAGCTATTCAACTGGTTAGAGAGGGTATCATCAGAGCAGCATTTGATTACTTCATTAATAACGGGTATGTATTTATAACAGCTCCCACGTTTATTACAGCAGCTGTCGAGGGGGGTGCGACGTTATTCGAGGTAAAATATTTTGATAGGAAAGCTTTTCTAACTCAGAGTAGTCAATTTTACGAAGAGGCAGCCATTTGTGTATTCGAACGTGTTTTTGTGATACAACCCAGTTTTAGAGCCGAGAAATCAAGGACTAGGAAGCATCTCACAGAGTTTCTACATATAGAGGCTGAAGCTGCATTTCTCGAACATGACGATATTATGGATGTAGAAGAAGAATTAGTTAAATATATTCTAAACTTCATAGATGAAAATTATTCTAATGAAATAAAGGTAGTGAAGGGTGAGGGTATAAAGGTATTTGAGTCTGATTTTCCAAGAATATCGTACGATGAAGCTATTGATATCCTTAATTCGAAAGGAGTAGATATAGAATGGGGAGATGACTTTGGGGCGGATGAGGAAAGGATACTGAGTAATGAGTTTGATACTCCCTTCTTTGTAACTGGGTACCCAGTATCTACCAGGAGTTTCTACCATATGGATGATCCATCTCGGCCTGACGTTACGTTATCTTCTGATTTAATGGCCCCTAATGGATATGGAGAAATAACGTCTGGAGGGCAGAGGATACACGAATATGATAAATTGGTTAATAAGATTAGGCGGTTTGGATTGGATCCTGATGATTATATGTGGTATCTGGAGCTTAGAAGGTATGGTATGCCGCCCCATTCGGGTTTTGGGTTAGGTGTAGAGAGATTATTGAGGTGGATTCTAGACCTCCCTCATGTGAGAGATGCAACCTTATTTCCAAGGACTCCGTCACGATTATTTCCATAAAACTTAGTTATCTAATTAGTAAAAGGCTAGATACCAATATTATGGGGTAGTTGGATGATGAGCAATGAGTGGGAAGAAACCGAGTTAGATGTAAGCAAGTTAAAGGGTGTTGGTGAAGTTACAGCCTCAAAGCTGAGAGATGTGGGTATCCGAACTATGGCTGACCTTCTTCTTTACTCGCCTGCTTATCTATCAGAGGTTACTGGTATACCTATGGAGAGAATAGAGAAGATAATGGTATTGGCACATGAGTATCTTCAAGAAATTGGTTATCTACCCAAAGACTTTGAGTTGGCTAGTGAAGTTATGAATAAATATAGGAATAGAAAGTTCATAACTACCGGGTCTAAAAATCTAGACGACTTATTATTGGGGGGGATTGCAACTGGAGCGGTAACTGAATTTTATGGGGAATTTGGGAGTGGGAAAACACAGATATGTCACACTTTATCCGTAAATGTACAGCTTTCGGAAGAGGAAGGTGGTTTGAATAAGGGAGCTTTATATATAGACACTGAGAACACTTTTAGCCCTAAGAGAATATCCGAAATAGCTTTTCACAAGGGTTTGGATGAGGATACAGTGTTGAACAGGATCTTAGTTAGTAAACCTTATAATACGTCGATCCTTATGAGAGTAGTTAAGAAAATACCTGAGAAGATAGATAAATACGACATTGGTTTCATAGCTATAGATAGTGCTGTTGGTCCGTTTAGGGCAGAGTATCTTGGAAGAGGTAGACTAAGCGAACGGCAACAGATGTTGAATAAGTTTATGCATGAGCTGATAAGAATTGCCGAGATTAAACAGGTAGCTATTGTCATTACCAATCAGGTGCAGGAGAGGCCTGATGTTATATTTGGTGATCCTACAAAGCCGATAGGTGGGCATGTAGTCGCACATGCTGTTACCTATAGAATATATTTGAAGAAGAGTAAACGCCCAAATATAAGAATTGCTAGTATTATTGATAGTCCGGAACATCCTCCCAATGAGGCTGTATTCGCCATTTCTGAAAAAGGAGTTACAGATCCAAAGGAGTGATTAGCAATCCTAATTTTATATATGCCTCATTCAGAAAATATTATACCAATTATTGAAGTGAAATGGTGATTGAGAGTATGAGAAGCGTCCTCATAGTTTTGTTAGCAATCGTTATCTCATTATCTATTGTACCGGTAAATCTTAGTTATTCTCAGGAGCAAATAGTCGAGGAAATGAATATAATCGTCATTGATGAGTATGTTTATGCAGATGTCCGAGTCTCCAACTATATGATATTGAGAGAGAACATGGAGGCGTTTTTTGGTTTTAGTGATTTAGATGGGTTGGAGGTCATATTTGTATTTCAAAGTAATTGGGAATCATCATATCAATACTTCTTGGATTTAAATGTATCTCTTCTGGGTTTAGTCGATTTCCCTAAAACCCAGTTGTGGGTGAAGGTAGATGATAGGATGGAGAGGTCTGATCAAGTGATCTCCATACTTGAGTCTTCATTTAGAACTAAACTGGTGAAGATGGGGGATAAGCTTGTTGGATCTGTTGATCAGACGATATTCCTGTCATTCCTTTCAGATATATTACCACAGGAGAATCTTACTTCTTTCTTAAATTGGCTAAATCCATTTGCATTATTCAATTTAGTAGATATTCAAGCTTTCTACATCAATATAGATAATGGAACAGCCGTGTTTCAGCAATATATGTTCAGGACTATTCCTATTAGTGAGAATAGAATAAGGTTATCGGGTATTCTAGCTACATCAGCCCCATATAATCCACAAGAAGGTGTGATTTCTACATTGAGTATGAGGTTATATTCAGGATATGTGTATGAGACGCCTGAAAACGTTAGTTTCCAATACGATCCCAATGAAGATTTTTATGAAATCACGATTGAGAATTTTGATAATGTCCCCCCGCCTTCACAGTTTATAATTGGTGTATATAGGTCTACACCAATCTTCCTATTCCATAGATATTTCAATACATCTGTATTCAATATAGGCGGATATGTTGAGGTAGTGCTTAATGTTACGGTTCCAGAAACATCTCCGAGCATTTTTAACTTAACGATTCAAGAAGTTAACTGGTGGGAAGGCGTTGGAGAGCTTGTTGAAGGCGACGTTAATCAAACTATTGATGCATTAGGATCAGGAGAGACTGAGTTAATCAGTTATGTTGTACGGATAGATAGTGATGAACTATTAGACGTATATATACCTCCCGCAATTGCCTCCCTTTCATTTATTGGTGGTAAAAACGTTACCGTATATTCAAATGATTATTATATACATCTAAATAGGGATGCTCCATTGTTAGTTGTTGAAATAATTCCTACTTCAAATAGTATTGAAGTTGGCAGAGACTATGAATTTGTCGCTAAAATATCTAATGTCGGTTCTTCAAACGCTGAGAATGTTGTCTTTTCTGATTTTCTAATTGGGTCCCTAGAGCCAAATAGGGTTATACGCGTTAATGAGTCTATTTTGCTATTTGATGAATCAGCATTTAGTAGCGCCCTATCAGTAGAGGCTGATTACAGATATGAAGACGAAGAATATAAAGTTAGATCTATGTCTGTGAGCTTATCTCCTATTAGATCAGTTTACTTTAAATATGAGATAACTGGTTGGATTACATCGAGTGAGATAAATGAATCGGCCGTAACATATAGTATTGTATTGGAGAATAATGGCCCCCGTCCACTGAGAGATGTTGCAATATATATAAGATTATTCTCTGAAGTTGGCTTTGAAGTTTCTGAGGATTACGCCTACAATGGGACTCACATAATAATTGAACTTGATGTTCTAGACAATGAGGATCCATATTCAATCCAGGTTAACGTAACTTATCCAGGCCTGGTAGTTACGTTGAGACCCCAAGTCTGGTTTTATGTATATAGTGATTTGGCGTTTTCCCTAGATATCGATTATTTCTACAATGTTTTGAATATAGAGGTTAATGGATATGACGCAATTCTGATTAAGGAGAAGCCCGAAGAATTTACTATCGAGTTTATCAATAACGGTCCAATACCGGTATATAATATCTCAATGGCATGGACTAGAAACGTTGAAGAAGTTGTTCTACTGCCTGAGGAATACATTGCTCCTCAATTATCACCCGGTTCTGTAGAGGTGGTATCGGTTAATTTAACCGCTTTAGAAACGGGAGAAATTGAGATGCCTAGTGCTAGATTTACATATGTCTACCTAGGCAAGAGTAGGAGTTCAATAGTAGAGTTTGATGCATTAAATGTATTTAGTGGCATTTCACTTGAGCTTAATAGACGCGATTTAATACTGAAGAGTGGAGAGACGGTAAACATTGTGTTGACGATGGATGTGGATAATGAGTCCCTATACAGTGATCTCCAGCTTCGATTGCTTCTTCCTGATGGATTATCTTTGGTTAATCAGACTATAGACGATTATATCACGATAGAGGGGGGTATTCCAGAAAGCATAGTAATTACTTTGAGAGGCGAGAGACCTGGTCCATATGAGATAGATACTATTGAAGTCAGGTACTTATTTAATGATAGGGTTATAGAAGAAACACTTAGCGTTCAGTTAGTAGTAAGGGTGCGGGAGGACGTCACATCTACATACATGGTCTGGCTGGCTCCTGGCTTAGTTATAGCCATATTGTTTTCAATATTGATTAGGAAAAGAATAGTAGGTTGAAGATAAACATAGAAATATATGATAACAATATCGATGCTCCCAAAGTGATTATCCAGAAGATTATGCTTCGCTTAAGATTGTGAAGATTTATCAGTATAAGTCTGCGGCCTAGAACTGGGCCTAGAGTTGATATTGTCAAGAGTGTGGTTAAGGGCATGGGTATAGATATGTTTTGGGCTATCTCTATTAAAATTGATGTTGCGGTTAAGATGGCTAAATAGGTTCTCCATGTATACCCATACATGAATTTCGATATCGATTCACCTATCTTTTGACTAGGGGCTAATGTTGCTAAAATGGTGGTCATAATATATGCTGCCATCTCAGCTATTGAGATCTCAGGGTCAAGGTATATTATTAAACCCAGAGTATTTGCCCCGAACACATACCCTACTAAGAAGGTCGGTATGAATGATAATCGTCTTATCCATCTTATCGACACTCCTTCAAGTAGGTTGTAGAAACCTTTTGATATTGCTATGGACATTATTGGGAAGACGATCCACAGAATGAATATGAGTATGATATACCGTAAATCTAATGTTGTGTCCAGATATAGAGATACGCCAATCGAGCCACCTACCGTAACTAGAGTTGCCGATGTAGGTATCTTCAATATGGTGCCTAGAATGAATACGGAGGATATGAATGTTACTAGGAAAATTCTTTCAGTCTCTGGTATACCTATTCTCTCTGCGTAAACAGTTAATTTGTATCCTTCTGCTAATAGTCCGGTGACGATAGGTATTGAGATAACATATTTCGTATATTGTCTAGGTATAAGCCCTGATAAGCTTATATAGTCTCTTATGAGGCTGGTGTTGTTTACGGTTATCACAAGTGTTGTGATGATTATTAGGATTTCTAACATGTCAAACTCATAGGCTCATAATGTATTTTACTATTACAAGTTGGTTAGCAATGTCTTCGCTTAAATCTTCAATATCATCCATCGTTAAGATGAGTTGTCTGAGGATTATGAATTCTCTTCCTGACACTACTTCATGTGTTTTATATAGTTGAGTTAATACAGCGTCTTTATACTCATCTCCTTTTTCCTCCTCCTGCTCTATCAAATCCCTCATACTTAGTAATTCTTCATATTTGGCTCCTTTAGCTGATATATCAAGCATACTCCTAAGATTTTTCAGTATCTCAACTGTATGCATAGAGTTCTCTAGTAATCCTTTGGCTATCTCAGGATCCAACTCCCCGATATATTTCTTATATCTAGATATTTCTCTTGCTAGGAACAATATCTTGTCTGCTATTGCATCTACGTCGTCGATCATCTTGATTAGGTTGTTTAAAGCAATTATTGGTAATGCGCCTTCGACAACCAATCTTGTTGCTTTGTAGGCTAGTGCATCACATAACTTCTCATTCTTCTCGATTTCGTCCAATCCACTCTCCTCCAATATGACTTCTCTAAGCTTCATCATCGACTCTAGAGATATTGATATGTGTCTAACTAATATTGAGTAAAGTTCGTCCTCTCCCTTCTCTCTAAAAAATATTTTCACTCGCATCCTCAATCTCCAATAATTTTCTTTACCGTCTTCCACTTTAACCTAATCAATTTATATAGGTCTATGTCAGCCCCACATCTATTCTTCAATACTTTAATTAGAAAATGTCTAGTTTTTGGGTCTGATGGGTATCCGCTTCCGAAATCTCCCAATTTTTTTCTCAGCTTTTCTATCTCTCTATCTCTTACTACTTTGGCTATTATGCTTGCAGCAGCCGTCTCTATATACTTCTCATCTGCCCTATGCTCACAGAGTACAGAGGTTCTTTTATGTAGATTCGTTTGCATTATTTTGTCGATAATATAGGTTTTGCATTGTATGGATCTCGATGTCATTGAATCTATCGTTATCTGAACTCTATCAGAGTTTATTTTCTCCAATATGTCAATTATTATCTCAGATACTCGCCTCAATTCAATGAAGTTCAAGTTTATGCCTCTCTCCATCTCGTCATTTATCTCAGCTGGCCCGATAAGAATATACTTGATGTATTCAGCATCTCTAGTTATGTTTTTGTATAATTCTATTCTCTTGTTTGATGTGTATCCTTTAGAATCTTTCTTTAGATATGTAGATATCTCTCCTAATTTGTCTTCATGGAATGACACGCCAGCCACTACTAGTGGTCCGATGACAGCTCCCCTTCCCGCCTCATCAACCCCTATCCTAAATGTCGTCATGTCTATTTACCAATGTATTTGTTTAGTTCCTTCCATATAATTAATGGCATAGCATCCCTGTTCTCCTTTGTTAATCGATAAAGAACGTTTGGATATTTGGTCTTGAATCTCTTGTGAATCTCCTTTGAGATGGTTATATGTATTGTCATTAATGAGGGGGTTTTATTATTCAAAATCTTATCCACCAGCCTTAGGAATTTACTTGATGTTAACTCCATGGGGCCAATTTCATCTACTATATATACGTCCGCATAATGTATATCGTCGATGATTGTATCGAGAAACTCATCGAATTTGTTTTTGTTAACAATATACTTGCCTACTCTAGGACCTTCTTTTAATTTCACGTGAGCAAGAATTTCTCTTTGGCCGTCTGACAGGGATATTATTTCAAATCCAACCCTTTTCCCTTCTTCTCTAATCTCCTTTGATATGAATCCAACCACTTTATATCCATAGACGCTTAATGTCTCATATATTTTCGATACACATGTTGTTTTGCCTATTCCAGGTGGGCCGGTAATAAATATCTTAATCATGATGTGTATAATGTTATTGTCTATCTTAGAAAAATATTTTGTTTTATAATGAGCGTGAGAAAGTCTCTTAGCGTTGTCGAAGGTGGTGTGAAGATAGATGTTTATGAGGGGGTATTTTATAATCCTAGGGCTAAGATGAATCGTTCCATTGGAGTATTGTTTCTCAAATCATTGGGTGATAGGAAGAATTTACGGGTTTTAGATGGGTTGTCGGGTACTGGTGTTAGAGGTATTAGATATCTTTTAGAGTCCGATTATGTATCTGAAGTTATACTAAATGATAGATCCTACCTTGCATATCAAAATATTTTACATAATTTGAGGATAAACAATGTGATTTCCGGCTTTGAAGTTTATAGGGAGGATGTTGTTGTTCTCTCATCTATGCTGAAGAGTGTGGGTGTAGATGTGATAGATCTGGATCCTTTTGGAAGTCCACAGAGATATTTGCCATCCGCTGTTTATGCACTTAATGGTAAAGGCTATCTTATGTATACAGCCACAGATCTTATGACTCTTTGTGGTGTTGTGGAGGACTCGTTATGGAAAATATATGGAGTTAACTATGTCAGGAATGATTTTTGCCATGAGATAGCTATAAGGATATTGATTAAAGAAGGTGTCTTGCAGGCTGCAAAACTCGGATTCTCGGCCAGACCCGTTTTTGCATCGTTTGATAATCATTATATCAGGGTTTTTCTGGAGTTTAGTAGGAGACGTGGTAGTTTAGATAGTAAAGATATAGGTTATCTAGTTATGGATGAAGATGGTTGGTCCATTGTTTCCTTTAAGGAGATGAAAAGCGGTGAAATAAGCGGGAGAGTTATTGGTCCTATCTGGATTGGGAGCTATATCGATGTTTCCTTACTTGACCGTATGGTTGATGTTATGTCTAATGTTCCCTGGAGTGATAATAATTTAAAGAGTTTCATTATGCGTATTGCACAAGACGATACTTCTATCCCTATAATATATAGGTTGTCGAGTCTATGTAGGCGTCTCCGTGTTAGGATGCCAAGTATAAATGAGCTGAGGGATGCAATTGAGGGTTTAGGGTATAGGTTCTCCAGATCTTACTTATATTATGATGGTTTTAGAACCGATGCTTCTATTGGTGAGGTCGTGAAAATAGTCTTGAGTTTATCCTCTGAACAAGAATCCTAGGTAGTATATTTCTGAACTATGTTTCCTAGATATTTTCGGCTTATATTTCTTTACTACCTTAAATCTTTTCTTCATAGAGTTTTCCAGCCTCCTTTCGTGGCTGCCTTGAAAGGTTTTTATCACTGTTTTTCCACCTCTCTCCAAGAATCTATCTGCTATTTCCAGTGTTCTCTTGTTTAATGTGAATATTCTTTCAGTATCTATTTCGTATATTCCAGATATGTTTGGCGATGCGTCGCTTATAATCACATTAGCCTTTCTATCGTCTAGGATACTTTTTAAAACATTGAATACTTCTTGGCTCATAATGTCTATTGTAATTATTATGGCGTTAGGCTCATCAAATTCTTCGATATTTCTTTTGTCTATTCCTATGACCATACCATCAAAACCAACTTTCTTTAATGAATATTTCATCCATCCCCCCGGTGCAGCCCCTATATCTATTACTATGTCTCCATCCTCGATTACTCCATATCTTTCATCAATATCCTTTAATTTAAAGTATGCCCTACTTCTCAGCCCATATTCTTTGGCTAGTTTGGTGTATGGGTCTCCTTTTCTCCTCATCACATATCCGACTTTGTTTTCTTTATTGCCTCTCTATACCTTGAGAGAGCCCACTCCTCTAGATATCTACATTTTATTAGATGATTGGGGTATCTTGATGAACACTCTGACTTGTATGAACATATTATGCAGTAGAGATTGTCGATGAAATCTATCGCCTTTACCCTGACTTCTGGGTTGGGCCGTCGAACAATATGTGAGGTACTTGTCGCGTTATTCTCAGACAACTAAATCCTCCCCCACAAAATAGTACATCTTCCAATCTATTATTATGTAGTTTGACGATATTAAATTAACTCTTCAATTAATCTATATTCTTACTTCTATAATAAGATTTTTAAGTACTTCCTTGACAGCCTCTCTGACAGCCGTCTCAGATAATCCAGAGATCTTTGATGCTTTCTTCAAGGTTACTCTTAATCTTTTGTCTCCATTTGTTTTTCTCTGGTCATGTAGTATTTTGTAGGTTATGTAGGCTATTGCTGTATAAACTGTTTTTGGTGATTTATGTCGTGCAACTCCGTATCTCCGTATCGATATACTTAACTGTCTTATAAGTTCAACCGTCTTTTCGTCTTTACCGAATGCGTCATAAAATCTTGTGTATACCTCTCTTTCATCCAGTTTATAATTCAGGGTTAACTTTGCAGTTTTAGCTATTTTCTTATAGTATTTTTTTATTTTTCCAATATCTATCCATGGAAAGACATTTTTTATATCTTTGAGTGTCACTGGTCTAATCATGTTATATTTGTTGGATACGTATAGGGATGCTAGGGCTAGGTACTCTCTATTCCACCTGCCTTTGGTTATCACTTGCTTAGCTACTCTTTTCGCTATCTGGGTGTCTTGTGGTGGGAGTGACAGTAGTTCAGAATACTTCTGGATAAGGTCATATACTTGTTGGAGGATTACCTCATGATATCTCTTTGGACTCTTCAATACGTTATTAGTGTATAATACTTCTTTTTCATCAGACTTGCTGTATGGTTTATCATAGCTTATCTCAACCTCTCTAATAATGTAGCCACATTTGGTACATATTCCCCCTTCCCCCCTAATATGTATGAAATCTGTGTTTTCACATATTGGACATTTGTAGAAAGGCTTCTTCATCGTCGCCTCCTGATAAATACATATACTTCTTTCCCAACATATTTCTCTGGTTTGTCTACTAATGGTTTTAACACGAGATACGGTTTATTTATAGGGCCAATGACATCTACAACTATACCTATTTTTTTCTTTCTATTGTCGTATACCACGTTGTTTAATGATAAGGCTTCACTAGCTTCTACAACAAATAGTTTGTACTTTGTATAGTGAAGTATTCTACCTATCTTTCTCATTTATCCTCCTCCCCTCTTTCTCCTAATTTCTTTAGCTATTTTCCTGATAGTCTTTGTCTTCGCCTCCCCCGTTTTCTCTATCGCTATATATCCTGCGTTTATCCACCAACATGATGGATAGTTTGCATTTTTAGATTCTAGAACTTTGTATCCAAGTTTTTCGGCAGCCTCTTTCAACTCTTTGAGGGTGGGTGTTTTAATGGCTTCTCTTATCGGAATCTTTCTCCCACGTTTTCTTGATAATTTTCTGTCTATGTATACGGTCCAGATTATATGGGCATTTTTTAGTCGCATGTTTTGCCCTATGACGCTTCCATTAATTTTGCGTTTATAATTCCATCTTGTCCAGGTCTGGAGGTTACAATGGCTCTGCCATATTTTGTCTCGATTATAGTTCCCTTAGTTATCACTCCTCTTCTACTGTATTCTCTATTTGCTGGATTCTCTACTACCGATAGAATCTCTGTCCTCTCAACCCTTCCTTCATTAGGTATGTATAGATTGACGTATTTCTCTCTCAAAAGTCTTAGTTTTAATCCACCGCCTTTAGTCCTGATAATCTTCAACTTTCTTTCTTCATGCAATATGGTTTCTGCTGGGAATCTTCCCAATTCGTATTTTCTTTTCTTCCTCCATATCCTCTTCTTGGCTCCTGTCTTTTTCCTTTTATGGAGGTCCCAATGTACTATTCCCATTACACCCACCCTATGTCTAAAGTTTGATTAGCTGTATGTAAATATAAAGCCATCAACGCCTTATGTGTTCTTTTTCTTGATTATGTATGCCTCGGCTTCAGGCCTCATGACAGCGTGTTTTATGCCGTCTCTACTGGTTATCGAGATGAATCCCCATCTCCTAAGTTTTTTTACGTCTCTGTATATGGCAGGTCCGAATACATTCTTAAGTTCTCTAAGAGGAACAATTTTCTTCTGGTAGAGGTATGCAACTATGAGTTTCTGTCTGTTATTTAGTGGCGGTGGCTCCATTAGCTTAGACACTATTTCAAGGTAATCGTCTTTTACTGTTATGTAATAGTGTTTCCTATTTTTCACAATTTTTATTCCTTGATGTGTTTTGTTGAATCTCCTCATGAATTTACTCATCTCTTTCCTGAGTGCCTCTCTATCTAAATTGAGTAATTGGGCCAATCTATCTTCGGAAACGGGTCTCGGTGATACAAATAAAATTGCTTCGATTATTCCATAGTCAAGTTTCTTTTGTGATGATGATGTCATTTACAACATCACCTCCCTCATATATTGGTTGTGTATTGATTATCTCCTCTTGCTCTAGGAATAATATTGCGTAAAGTATGTATAGTGGGTGTATTCCTCTTCTATAGGCGTCTATTGCTAGTGTTGTGAAGTAGGCTCTCCCCCTACTCAGTAAATATGATATGATATAGTTCTCAGCTCTCTTAATCTCCTCTTGAGTATATTTTAGAAGATCTTCGGTGGGGGGCTCAATATTGGGTGTGGAGAATTTTTTGGATACCTCTTTCTCTAAAAGTTCTTCTAGTTTATCTATTATCTCTGTTAAATCTATCATGTATTTCTGTGGTCCATAGTTGATGTCTATATCAGGCATTTCGATATAGTCTAGGAGCTTCTCTTCTTTGTTACTAGTTATACTGTTTCTGTATTTGACTATCCGTTCAATCTCGTCTATTTTCTTATTGAAGATGTATGATGCGTTATCAGCAGCTATTCCAGCAATGACTAGATTTAGTCTTTCCTTCATTAAACCCCTTATTTTGTTGATTTCCTCTATTAGATTTACTCTCCATGGATTTATACGTTTTAGATTGTCTATTGTCTCTAGGAGTAAGTATTTTATCTTCATTGTTCAATCACCTTCTCAATTAACTCTTTCTTCATGGGGAATGTTTTGCTATGGTTCTTTGTGAAGGATACCAGAATTATTGTATCGGCTATGTTTATCATACTATCATGGCCTGGGAGTGTAACTAGTATGATCTGACTATATTTTTCTTGCGTCTTAATTATTTTTGAGATGTTGTCTACTACTTTTAGGTCCATATGTGCATCTACTTCATCGAATAGGAAAATTGTATCCTCATTTATGGAATAGATGCTTAATAGGAGCATCAGTATGACTGATGTTCTTTCTCCACCACTAGCTGTTGATACCAGGATTTTTGGTTTACCTTTGAACTCTACATACACTAAAATCTCACTATCTATGTTTCCCTCTTCTGAAAGAGTCATAGTTACACGACTATCTGGAAAGACTTCTTTGAACATCTCATAAAATCTTTCTCGTATCTTTCTATAACCTTCTTCAAATATCTCTCTCCTTTTTTCATCTATCTCGTTAATAAACGATATTATCTCCTCCCTCTCATTTAGTAACTCGCTCCTCCTTTGGCTATATATCTTGTATGGTTCTAACTGTTCAAGATATATCTTTGTGGCTATAGGGCTTCTATCTCCTAGTTCGTGTAATTCTTCCTCTATCTTCTGGAGCAGCTTCTTTGCCTCATCTATTTTAAGTTCTCTATATGGTGGTTGGTCTATATCTCCTAGGGTTCTTATTAATGTTCTTAATTTCTGTTCTAGAATTACTCTTTTAGCTTCTAAATTAGCTCTAATCCTTGTCGTCTCCTCTATTTTATCCATTACCAACCTCAGCTTCGTCTCTAGCTTAGACTTGATGTTCTCAGCCTTGATGATTTTATCATCTAGCTTTGCCAATTTTCTATCTATCCTGTTAATATCATTTATTAGCTTTACTCTTCTCCTAGTTAGTTCTGACATCTGTCTGGCTTTCTCTTTTATCTTCTCTGTTCTTATGGGTTTTTCCTTCTGCAGCTCAGATATTCTCTTTTTTAATTCTTTAATTGTCTCTATTCTTCTCTCATTTACTAGTTTAAATGAATTAAGATATCCGTCTACTTTTGCTATCTCCTCATTTATAGAAAGTATTTCATTATCGATCTCCTCTATCTCCCTTTTCAATCTACTTATTTCATGGGATAACTCTTCGCTTTTTCGTGTTATTTCTATATCCTTTCTCGAATCACTCTCTTTTTTAGGTTCTTTTCCCAATTTTCTCATTATTTCCTTTTCTTTCTCCTGCAATCTTTTTACAATGTCTGATATCAATTTAATATTATTTCTCAGATAGTCATTGGATAACTTTAGTTTTAAGATTTTAGATATAATTACATTCTCTTCTCTAATTAAAGAGTTATAGTTATGTTCTTCTTTTGCTAATAGTTCCTCTCTCTTATGTATTACTTTTCTGAACCTTTCTCTTATCTTAATTAGTGTTTCGATATCTCTAGGGATCTTTAGGACAATATTCTTTGACCTAATATACCCGCCTGGGTAGATTAAGAAGTCACCATCCCCGTGGATAGCTGCGCCCCCCCTCTCGACAACTGCTATAGCTTCTTCAAGAGTGGATACTACTTCTATATTCCCAAATTCTTTTAATACCACGTTTTCAATCTTTTTGGGGTATTTTATTAGATATACTACCGAGTTTTCAGGTATCTCTATATCAACCGCGTCATTTGTTTTTATGTGTATATCTTTCCTTAATTCCTTTGCTATATCGCCAAGTTTTAACGCAGTATCTCTATCTTTGACTACTATGCTATGCCATCCTCTAATGTCTAGGTCTTTTAGGAGAGCAAGTATGTCTTTAGGTCCTTTAATCATTTCTGATAATATCCCATATACTCCCTTTAATTTCATTGTCTTTGCAGCGTCATATACTTTCGCAGCGTCATTATAGAACTTTATCTCCGCTTTGTTCTCCATTTCGATGTTGGACAATATTTTTTCAAGTCTTTCTAGTAACTTATATGAGTTCTTTATTTCTATCCTCATCTTTTTTAGTTTTTTATCCTCGAGTCGGATCTTCTTTCGTAGTTCATCAAGTTCTTTCTTCAACCTCTTAATCTCCGAGTTTATCTCATCTCTCTTTTTCTTCAACTTATCAATTGACTTTATATATGCCTTTACTCTTCTACTAATCTCTTCCAGCTCCTTCTTCATCTCTTCTTTCCTGGCTATTAGGATCCTTTCTCTTATTATCTCTTCATTCTCAATTTCCATTTCCATCCTTAGCTTATTTATTCTCTCTATCTCCTCCTCAATGAGTTGTTTTCTTTCTTTCTCTAGAGACTCTAGTTTTTCGGTCAGTTTTTCTTTTTCTTTCAGTAAATCTCTCTTAAGTCTTTCCAATCTCTTCTTATCATTGATGTATGTTCTTATTACCAGTGCTTCTTCTTTCGCTATCTTCCTTTCTCTTGCTATCTGTTCTTTCAGCTTGTTTAATTGATAATTTATTTCGTGTAGTTTTAAACTTCTTATTTCTTCTCTCAACTTGTTCTCTTCATGTATTAGGTTGATTACCTTAGTGGTTAACTCGTTTTTGTTTTTATTTAATTGATTTTTTTCTTCTCGGATCTTATCTAGTTTGCTGTTTATGCTTTCCAATCTTAATTCTAAACGGTTTTTTCCGGCTCTCAATCTTTCGTATTTCTTTGTAACGGCCTCTATCTTTGATTTAATGTTTTTGTATCTATTTTGAATTCTTTCTTTTTCGTAATAGTTTATTGTTTTTTCGAGATTGTTCTTGATGTGGATGAGAAATTCTTTAATTTCGAAGTCTATCATGTGGTCTCTAAACTCGTAGACTATCTTTTGTATGTTTTTGTACTGTGTTTGTATGTTATCTAGTTTCCTTTCTGCTTCTTGGAGTTTTTCTAGGGCTTCTTTCCTTTTTTGATTATATTGTTTAAGTCCTAATGCCTCATGTACCATGTCTCGCAGGTCCCTTGGTGTAGCTTCTGCCCATTTGGTGATGTCTCCCTGCTTAATATATACGTGTTTTAACCCTCTCTCACCCAATTTCATTAAGTTTAGCAGGTATGACGTTCTTGAGACTCTTTTTCCGTTATATCTGTATATATGTTCACTACGTTTTGGTGAATAGATCCTTTTGAATTTGTGTTCTTCTCCATTTGAATCTACTATTGTGAGGGTGACAGACACATCTAAATCCTTCTTAAAATTATATACTATTTCATTGAAGTTAGATACCCTTAGATTTTTTGGGCTTCTCTCCCCTAATGCAAATAAAATAGCCTCAACTATATTTGATTTACCTGCTCCATTAGGTCCAACGATGCTATTTATGTTTGGTGAGAACGATAACCTTGTGTTCCTATGTGTTTTATAATTATGTATCTCTACCCTTTTTATGTATGGCTTCATCTACATCTCTACCAACAAGTATATATTTTTTGATGTAATAAGTTTATTGTGCCATTTAAGTTTGGTGTTTAGAGGTTACGTGCTACTTTTCTTAGGGTTTCTCTTATCTTCTTCCAGTGTGATCCCTCCCAATATAGTCTCCCACAGGACCTGCATCTATATATATATCTGTGAACTCTCCTGACCTTTGGTGGGAGCATATGCCAGACCTTCATTGCATATATTTTCTCGAGTTCTCCGTTACATGCTGTACATCTAGGTGATAGAACACCATATAAGTGCTCAATATTTAGCTCTTTAAATATTTTTGTCATCTTAGCCTCAATTCCATATACATTCATGTCTACACTCTTAATACCTTTCCTTAGTGCCCTTGAGTGTAATTCTTTATCCGATGTTAATAATATCCTTTCCTCCCTTAACGCTGCTTCTAAGATTTCGTCATCTGTTTGGTCAGGATGGGGATATGTACAATCGAATCCAGCTATTCTTAGCCATCTGGCAATATCTCCATTCATATGGTCAGCAATAAATTTCGGTATCTCTTTCTCGTCGTACACGAAATAAATTATTTTTTTGGGTTAAGATAAAGGTAATAGCTCTTTAAGAATGTGTCTCCTGGTTACTACACCGACGATATTTATTTCATCTTCTAGTATTGGTATTAGCTTTTGCCATCCATCAGCAAATATGCGTGCAGCCTCGTATATATTGGCCTCTGGTAATAGCGTTTTGAAGTCTCTTCTCATTATATCTGCTACTGATAACTTAGATACTTGTTTATCCCAATCTTTTTTAGGAAATAGTTTCCGTATCTTTAGGAGTTCTTTTGCTATGTCTAAGGCAGTTATCACTCCTATATATGTCTTGTTGTCATGAACTATTAGTGTACTAAACCCTCCAAGTCTAAGCTTATTTTCTGCGTTCTTTAATGAACTAAATGGTTGGATAATTCCCTTAGGTTTAGTCATTATCTCTTCTATCCTTTTATCTACTTCCCTTAGTCTATTAAGGTAGTTTCTTATCACTCCCCGTTTGGTAACAAGTCCATATATCCTTTCATCTGTTATCGGTATACTGCTGTATTCTCTTCTTAGAAATTGGTTTATTATTGTTTTTACTGGAGTATCTGGTAATGCAGTGTCTACTGGATATGTTGTAACACTTGAGAGGGGTAGGTCGTAGGGCTCATCTCGGGTCTCCTTCACCATTGATAGTTTATAAAATATGTCCCATTCCGTAGCTAATCCATATAATGTATTCGAATCCTTCAACACAATTATCCTGTCGACCTTCGACTTATACATGATATCTAAAACTTTTTTGACTCTTTCATCCTTCTTAATCATCGGATAGATTTTCTCTACTACATCAACTGCCTTCATCTAGTCTCACCAGGTGTTTCAATAAGGTGTATTTATATATTACTCCCACTACTTGGTCTTCTTTATCTACAATGGGTATGTGTCCTATGTCATTTTCAACCATATCATTTATTATCGTCATAATGTTTTGATCTTCGAACTCGAATATAACTTCCTTCTTCATCACCTTTTCAACATCTATCTTCATGTCTCTTTCGGGTTTAATCTTTTCTAGTAGTTTAATCAATTCTTTGTATGAGAATGTATAGTCTCTGTTAGTAACTATCCCTATTGGCTGTCTAGCGGGATTAACTACTATTGCAGCTGTTAAGTTCTTGGCGGAATATTTTTCATATGTAGATACTGCCGACTGAGTCGGCGGTACCATAACAACTTCATCTAAAAAGTTATTAGCAGCTTCACTCTCTAGGTCGTCTTCCCATAGTATAAATAAGGGTAAGGCATCTTCCCCTGTGATCTCATAGAATTCTCCATCACCAGAAACT
>Ga0256839_1000359_pt1 | contig 59084 bp, 57 predicted proteins | sample 354166metaG_FD_185968 | JGI IMG/M metagenome (GOLD analysis project Ga0256839, IMG submission 185968) | Hydrothermal vent microbial communities from Mid Atlantic Ridge, Atlantic Ocean - 354-166 | ecosystem: Environmental > Aquatic > Marine > Hydrothermal vents | place: Atlantic Ocean: Mid...
CAGGATGTCAATAATTTAATGGGTGTCTTATTATTTTTATAATTATTTTTTTACATGAAAATATTAATAGGAAAAAAGGGAGGACGCTACCCTCGGTATATCTGTTCCTGATAATTTGAATATCATGTCGTATAATCAATATCCTTATTAGCAAATAGGGTTTACTGAGTGCTTACGGCTTAATAAACTGTCGTCATAATTCTAATTTTTATGCAAAGGAATATGCAATGCCAAATATACACACTACGAAATCAAGTTATAAAGCACCATCTTCCGTTCAAGGATGGAGTTGGTTACCATATTCGTCGCCCTCCCCTTACCTGCAAACCCTTAGTGCAGCAATTTCTTTAATTGATGATAATATTAAAAAAAGTAAATCTTGCAATGAAGCGTTTAAAAAATTACCTTCGGGAAGGGAATTTAGTGAAATCTGGAATGATTCATCAATTTGGATTAGCTTAGACCCTAGCAACATGAAAGATAAATATGGTGCAACCTTATCAAGCAAACATATCACGCTTACTGCATATACTTTAAAAATGGGAAAGTGGACTACAGCAGCAACATTGATGCATGAGTTAGCTCATGTAGGTGGAGCGTTAGGAACAGGCACTGATGCAGAAGATATATTACTTAAATGTTTACTTCGCGGCCTTCATAACCCCAACATCATTGGACAACTGATCAGGGGTAGAAAATATAATTCCTCATATACTTCTTAGAGGGTTTAATTATGAAAAATAGAATATTTATATCAATTTTTATATTTTTTCTATCATTCAATGTCTATGCTTGTCGATGCATTGAACCATCTCATTCGAAAGCATTTGAGTTATCTGAGGTCATCGTCATTGGAGAAGTTTTGGAAATCTCATCATTAGCCGGAGTTGAAGGAAGTATCGCAATAATTAACGTTAATAAAGCATGGAAAAAACAAATAAAAAGTAAAATAGGTATTTTGAGTATCACTAACTGTAATTTTACAATGAATAAAGGAAAACATTATATATTATTTTTGAAAAGCGAAGAATATGGATTATATTCGACTGGCCGCTGTTCTGGTAACAAATTAGTATCCGATAGCGATAGTGAAAAACTAGTAAAATGGCTGGGTACCAAAAAAAATTATGCCATTGACAATAAATAAATTGAAAGAAATAGGGACGCTATCAATGTCATTAAGTTAAGCCGAATCTTTTGTTGATCGTAGGTTGGTGGTGAGCTTGCGAACCCCAACAACATTGGTAACGTTGGGGTTCTCAAGCTCACTGCCAGCCTACGTTGTATTATCATTATTTTCTAACTTAATAGCATTGGTAGTGTCTCCTTTTTACCTTCCTCCTAAATCCCCTTATAAAATAATGAAGGAGAGTTAAGATGGGCAAAATATTGTTGGTTTTAATTATTATGATGATGGGGTCTTGTGCTCTGAATTCTATAATTTCTATAATTCCGATAAATTCTGTGACTTCTGTTATTTTAATATTTTTTATACTTGTCGCTTTTATGCTCTATAATTTTTTTAAATCCAACGCTTTTAAACCGATTTTTTTGACAGCAGATAGCAATAAAAGCAAAAAAATATTTTTAGCAAATTATCAATTTCCAGAAAGTTTGGATAAAAAAATATTATCTACATACCCGAATTTATCGAAAGATGATTTAATGCTTGTAAAGCAAGAGTTAAAGCATTATTTCGAAATTAAAACCGCTTACAATAATCAACTTTTTTCAATGCCTTCCAGGGTTGTAGATGTTGCATGGCATGAGTTTATTTTACATACCAGAGATTACCATAAATTTTGTGAGCAGGCATTTGGACATTATTTTCATCATAACCCTTTTTCAGGGGAGATGAGCCTTCAGAATCTGCGAGAAAGTCTTCTGCGTACATGGATCTATTCATGCAATGCAGAAAACATTAACCCTAAAACCCCCCATTGTCTACCTATACTGTTTTCCATTGATTCAACGCTGAATATACCGGATGGCAACGAGTTCAGCGTGGAAAGTGTGAATGACTCAACAGATAATAATGCCTTGGATGCTAAAAACTCTTTGAGATGTATAAATGGCGCATTTTTCGGGTTAGGGGAGATGATGCTGTCTGTTAGTATAAATTCTAAAGGAAATATAACTGTAAATAGAGATAAAAATAGAACTGAAGACCATGGCTGTGGTGGTTGTGGTTGTGAATAAAAATAGCAGGGTCAAGAGTCAAGGATAATGCGAATCGTTGCAATAGCATCACGCCTTGCCAGCCACAAAATTCAATGCACTCTACAGGACTTTCAATTGCTGGACCTAGACTTAAGAGGCGAAGCGCAACCATCGAACAAGCACAAAAAGCGAATAAACTACCCCGCAGCCAGCTATCTCGCTAACGCTTGACTTTCGCTACGCAAAAGCGGGGTATCAATACCATTACGTCACTCCGGCGAAGGTCGGAGTCCAGAGGGTTCACCAAAAGTAGGTGCTTTTAGGCGGTCTATGGATTCCGGCTAAAAACAGGCCGGAATGACGGTATTCACAGCAAGCTGTGGGAAATTAAACCCTGTTGTAACCAAGGGCCTCTTACCCTCGGCCCCCACAACGCCCTGCATACACCCAGCTAACACTCTATTTCACGCAAGCGTGGCTAATTTTCTCTTAACTAGTAACACCTGTTAAGGCAGGTAAGTTTCATTCGACGTGGTTTTCACTTTGGTCATTACATCCTCTGTAACACTACTCAAAAAACCCGAGAATTTTTTACTTAGGTTCTTTTTTTCAATATATTTAACGCTGTAAATATCGGCTTGGGATATACGCTCTAATAAATAATCATCACTGGTTTTTAGTTCATCAACCAGCGCCAGCTCTTTTGCACGAGTTCCAAACCAGTATTCACCCGTCGATATTTTTTCTATATTGACAACGGGCCGCTCTTGTTTGACAAAGTCTTTAAACAAGTCATGTATGTCATTGATATCTTCTTTAAACTTATTCCGTGCCTGATCAGTGTTTTCACCAAACACGGTTAACGTACGTTTATATTCACCCGCTGTGATCATTTCATAATCAATATCATGCTTTTTAAGCAATCGATTAAAGTTGGGGATTTGTGCAACCACGCCAATGGAACCAACAATCGCAAAAGGCGCGGCCAGAATATGGTCGGCGACACACGCCATCATATACCCACCACTGGCGGCAACTTTGTCTACTGAAATCGTTAGACCAATACCTTTGTCTTTAATTCGCTTAAGCTGAGATGCTGCCAAGCCATATGTGTTAACCATCCCTCCCGCGCTATTAACCCGAACAAATACTTCATCATTTTTCCTCGCCACCATTAAAATAGCAGTAATTTCCTGTCGCAATGATGTAACAGCTGAGGCTTTGATGTCACCCGCAAAATCCAATACAAAAACTCGCTGCTTATCAGGATCTTCCGGATTTTTTTTCTCTTTTTTAATTTGTAATTTTTTCTTTTTTTCCAGATTTTTCATTTCAGCGTCAGAAAGTAGCATAGCTTTCATCATCAAACTAATATCATCATATTCGTTATTTAATTTGGTAATTTTTATCTGTTTACCAGGTTTTTCTTTATTCTTTATTACTATCCCTGCGGTCACAATAATAACCACTAAAATTGCCACTACAGCAGTCAACGTTTTGGCGGCAAACATCCCATATTCTGCTAAAAATTCCACTAATTGCTCCTTTTTTTCGTTCCCACACCCCTGAGGTTGGGAAAGCATTAAAATTGATGTTTGTTTTGAAAAAATTGCCTTACAGAGAATTTACCTGAGCAACGATATCAGATAGTTAACGGATTAGGCATTACCTAATTTTACATTTTTTCGAGTAATTTCACAGTTTCCCCTGCGTTGGAATGTATATGATGGCTAAGGGTCACGCGAGGTTTGGAGCCCCACAGGGATCGCGGGAGTCAGAAAGCCTCGACAATATAACGTGGTTGATGTACGAGTATTGCTGATGCTGTTTTGATAATGCCGTCATATTAATGTTTTAATAAGTGATACCGCAACTTCAGCAAGACCGCTCACCTTTTTGATAGCCTCTGCCTTTTGTGTATTTGATATTGATGCATCATTAATTATCACAATCAGTTCAGACAGTTTTTCTTTATCAACTTCTGCATTTTCAATAATTGATGCAATTTCTTTTTTCGTCAGTCTGATGATATTGGATGCCTCTACAGAGTATTCTTCATCCGCAATACCTCGTGCTTTATTTCTAAGCGCCAGCCATTCCTGGTCATTCATTAGTTGTCATCCTTGTTTAACAAATGTTCTAATTTTTCAACAAGCCTGATGGATTCGCCGGACTCTTCGCCATTTTTCAGTACAAAATCATCTAATTCAGAAAACATTTTATTCATATCAACTGGTTCACCATAGACTTTTGGGGATTTACTATAAGACTCCGATTTTCCTTTTTTGGTGGTCGCTGAAGACTTCAACAGCTTTGTAACAGAAGAGTTTGCTTGACGAAGCATTGCATAGTTTTCATTTAATTTTTTAATAAAAAAGATCCGTGCTTTTTCCAGCTCTTCTTTTGCTGCATTATTTTTTTTGTTTAGCATTATGATGTCTTTAACCATATCCGCTAATTGGCTTTTATTCAGTGTTGCTGAATCATTGAGGAATAGCGTGCCAAAATAACGATCCATCCCTCGTTCCATCATTTCATCCAGGCGTTTCCGGTTAAAAGAAAAATAAAGATTCACGAGGTCAATTTGAGATTGATGCTGTTTTTGTAAACCTGCCCCCACTTCGTTACTCAAGTTGACAGATTCTTGAGGTATTTTAGTACATGCCGTCAGCAGCACGACAAACATCCCCATTAAAAACATGTTGATTCTCATTTTTCTAATCCTTTTTTATCGTTATCAATATTAACCCATATGATGCATTTGCTGTCCGCACTTACCTACAACACATAAAACAGCATAATCAAATAATGCGAAATACTGCCTGCCAGCACACATAAGTGCCATATACCGTGAGCGTGTTTTAAGCGCCCGTCCAGCGCATAAAATACAATGCCTCCGGTATAAAACAACCCGCCTGACACCAATAATGCTATTCCTCCCATCGGCATAACCTTGATCAAAGGATACAAAGCCACCACGACCAACCAGCCCATGAGCAGATAAATGGCCATCTGGATATTACGCGAACCGTGTCGATGCAGGGTATCTACCACAATACCAATAATTGCTAGCCCCCAGACGATGCCAAACAGACTCCATCCCCAGGCACCACGCAAGGTCACTAACGTCAGTGGAGTATAAGTGCCCGCGATGAGCAGATAGATAGCGACATGATCCAGCTTCATGAATATCTGTTTTGCCCGCCCACGCAGAGAGTGATACAACGTTGACAGGGTGTACAATAAAAACAGCGATGTACCGTAGATGCTGAAGCTGACAATTTTCCAGGTATCGCCCTGCAATGCGGCAAATACCACCAGCACCACCAAGCCCGCCAGAGCCAGTGCGGCACCCACAAGATGGGTAATACTATTAAAACGTTCACCGTGATACATGCAGACTCCGATTTGCATTTTGGGTGGGGCTGACGGTAAAGCGACGAATTCCAGGCTTATTGCTTTCGGTTACGCACATCCAGTTTGTCACGCAAACGGTCACCAAGCAGATTGACAGACAACACCACCAGCATCAAGGCCACACCGGGCACCAGTACCATATGCGGAGCGACCAGGAGATAACGCGCACCATCGCGGATCATGCTGCCCCAGGAGGCCTCGGGCGGTTGTACTCCCAGTCCTAAAAACGACAAACCTGCCTCGGCAATAACAATGCCGGCAATACCAAAACTGGCTTCGACAATTAACGGAGCCATCATCAGAGGTAACAAGTGCCGAAATACAATGCGTCCCGGACCTGCGCCCAACGCAACGGCAGCCTGTACATGCTCACGGTGTTTAAGGCTTAGCACCTGTGCCCGTGCCAATCGTGCATAGCCCACCCAGCCCACTACGCTTAGTGCAATCACTACATTTTCAATACCGGGGCCAAGAATACCTGCCAATGCGATGGCCAACAGGATACCGGGAAAGGCAAGAAAAATATCAATAATACGTACCACCAGCAGATCCCAACGACCACCTAGATAGCCGCTAAAAGTACCCACTGCTGTCCCGAAAACCGCAGACACCAGCACTACCCATAGCGCAACAACAAACGACGTTTGCGCCCCTGCCAATGTGCGTTCTGCCAGCGAGCGGCCAAGGTCATCAGCACCCAGCCACAATTCACTACCTGGTGGCAACAGGATATGCTCCAGTGCGATTTTATCCGGCGCTAATGGAAGAAAAGAAGCGGTGAGCGCCACCAGCGCCCACAATACAATCACTACCAGCGGCAGCCACAGCCCCAACACTCTGGCCAAACCAAATCGTGATGGCGTTGGTATAACGGTGGAATCCATCTTATTGCTCATGTTGAAGCACCCGTGCGAATGCGCGGATCAAACCAACCGTAAGCCACGTCCGTGAGTGTGTTCACCAGCACATAAGTTACGCTGATCAACAGCACGCAGGCCTGCACTACCGGGTAATCACGTCGTTGAATCGCCTCAATCACCAATTGGCCGATGCCCGGCCAGGAAAATACCGCTTCGGTAATCACCGCGCCCGCCAACAATGCCCCCAGTTGCAATCCCAGCAATGTGATCACTGGTAACAGTGCATTACGCAGCGCATGTCGCCAGATCACCTCGCGCGGCCCCAGCCCCTTGGCGCGTGCAGTGCGAATGTAATCCTCACCCAACACCTCCAGCAAGGTCGCCCGCACCATACGCGAAAGAATTGATGCCATAGCCGTGCCCAGGGTAATCGCCGGTAAAACCAGCGAAGCCAACCCATCGCGTCCGCTCACCGGAAACCAGCCCAACCACACCGCAAACACCAGAATCAATAAAGGCCCCATCAAAAAATTAGGGATTGATACTCCCAGCAACGATACTGCCATCGCGCCATGATCCCAGGCTGAATCTTTTTTCACCGCTGCCATAACCCCCAGCGGAAAAGCCACTACTATCGCAACCAGCAATGCCGCCAGCGCAAGCTCCAGCGTAGCAGGCAGACGCTCCAACAGAATGTCGGAAATGGGACGTTTGGAATGCAGTGAATTGCCAAGATCAAACTGCACGATATTGCCAAGGTACGTCATAAATTGCGATAACAGCGGCTGATCTAAACCCAGTGATTGCCGTAGTGCTTCACGATCCGCCGCCTGTGCTGACTCGCCCAGCATGACCTCTACCGGATCACCCGGCACCAGATGAATCAGTAAAAACACCAACACCAGTACGCCAAAAATCACCACTGCGGCGCTGGCCAAACGAGAAATTAAAAACGGCAAAACCGTACCTCAGGAATATTTTTCTGCATTGTGCGTGTTTCCTCCATCAAAACCAACAATCAGGAAAAAACAAACCACTAATACAACGCCCGCATTAAACGCAGGTGATCTGGTATTATATCGGGAATGATTCTCACTAACGCCATTGCCGCCCCTAAAAAAACGCTATGAACCCCCTTTTGGATATTCGCGATATCGAATGCCGCTACCGCAATCAAACCGTGGTCAGTGGTTTGTCAATGCACATTAAGCGCGGTAATCTGGTGTGTCTGTTAGGCCCCAGCGGTTGCGGCAAGACTACAGCATTGCGTGCTATCGCCGGTTTTGAACCCATCTTCCACGGCGAAATTTGTATCGATGGCAATATCGTTTCTCGCCCTGGTTACGCATTACCTCCGGAAAAACGCCGCCTCGGCATGGTCTTTCAAGACTACGCCCTGTTTCCACACATGAATGTCAGCGACAACGTTGGCTTTGCTTTGCGCAAAACGTCTGGCGCAAACCGGCGCAAAATGGTGGCACGCATGCTACAAATGGTGGGGCTGGAAGAGTTTACAACACGCTTCCCGCATGAGCTGTCCGGCGGACAACAACAGCGAGTCGCTCTGGCCCGTGCTCTGGCCGCACAACCTGAGGCTATTTTGCTTGACGAGCCGTTTTCCAATCTTGATATCGATACTCGCGAACGTCTCAGCCTGGAGGTACGCGACATTCTCAAACAGGAAGGCATTACCGGTATTCTGGTTACCCATCATCAGGACGAGGCATTTGCCCTGGGTGACCACATCGGCGTTATGAATCAAGGACGTATTATGCAATGGGACACGCCTTTCAACCTCTACCACGAGCCACAAAATCGCTTTGTTGCCAACTTCATTGGCCAGGGCACCTTTCTGAAAGGCACCATGGTTAATTCTGACACAGTCGATACCGAACTGGGACGACTGACGGGTGACCGCGCGTATAACTGGCCTAAAGGCACCGAGGTCGAAGTACTGATTCGCCCGGATGATATTGTGCCCGATACTAACGGCCCCCTTTCCGGTTTTATCACCCAAAAGGCGTTCAAAGGAGCCGAAGTCATGTACACCCTGGAGCTGCCATCCGGCAATCAAGTATTGTCGCTATTCCCCAGCCATCACGACCATGCCATCGGCACGCGGGTCAACATCCGTGCCGATATGCATCATGTTGTAGCTTTCAGTCAATAAGGCCATATTGGTGTAGCTGAAGGGCCAAAACCCCCATGTTAAAGGCACCTAGCTTAGATGAACCACAATAGTCCACATGATTCGCAAAAACCTGATTCACCAAATCCGCACCGTCGCTTGGGCATGAAAATGATCATCGCCATGTGGGTGGTGATCATGGGCTTACTCGTCATGTTTTTTCAATCATGGCAGGAAAAACAACATAACCCCAATCAAGATTTATCGTTGAGCCTGGATGCCGATAGCGTGCGTGAACTAACGCTGCAACGGAATCGTTTTGGACATTATGTCGCCAGTGGTCATATCAATAATACACCAGTGGTTTTTTTGCTGGACACGGGAGCCAGTGATGTATCTGTGCCTGAAAACCTGGCACAGAAGATTGGTTTAAAACGTGGCAGGCCAAAGATATATCAAACGGCCAATGGCCCAATTACCGCATATGCCACCCGTCTGGAAAAAGTGGAATTAGGGGGTATTGTGTTGACGCAAGTCCGTGCATCAATCAACCCGTTCATGCAGGGTAATGAAGTGCTGTTAGGTATGAGCTTTTTAAAATATCTGGAGTTTACCCAACGGGGGGACACTCTTATTCTCAGACAATACAAATAACACAGGCAAAATGGCCTCAGATAATTTATGAATGGCTCTATTTTACACGCCACAGCACTTTTTATATTTTTTTCCACTGTCACATGGACAAGGCTCATTACGACCTACTTTGGGCGATTCCCTACGCACAGGCTGCTGATCCAGCCCGTCAACATAAAGCCAACGCTCCCCATCATGCGTGAACTCGCTAATTTCATGTAGTTGAGAAGGTTTTTTACCCACATTACAGCTAGCAATAAACTCAACAACACCTGTTTTATCACCCTCCAACCCTGCTTCAGTTCGCAGCACCGCAAGCCCTGTCCAAGTCGTGTCGTCACCATCATCACTGGGATGACGTGTATCAGGTCGGGTATCCGGATGCCAAGTTGCCAGCAAATAATCATCATCCATACGAGTGTACGCTGTATAGCGCGAGCGCATTAATATCTCAGCGGTAAGCGGTATTTTTTTACCGGACAAATACGCTTCGCAGCAGTCGGTAAAGACATTCTGACTACCACAGGGGCAAAGTGTTTCTTGATTCATGGTTTATACCTGATAGAAATATGTCCTTGTATCAGCTATCACCGTCTGGGCCGACATCACTGTCAGCAACAAAAGAAAGTGAAACCGAGTTAATACAATAACGCAACCCGGTGGGTGCTGGCCCATCCTCAAACACATGACCTAAATGTGCATCACACTGCGCACAACGGGTTTCTATCCGCAGCATACCATGAGTGTGATCAGAAACATTCCGGGTAGCTGCATCATTGAGTGGAGCCCAGTAGCTGGGCCAACCACTACCTGAATCATATTTTTGCCGGGCATGAAACAACGGTGTATCACAACAGACACAATGATATGCTCCAAGCTCTTTGTGTTGATAATACTCACCGCTAAAAGGCGCTTCAGTGCCACCTTCACGGGCAATGCGATATTGTGCTGTAGTGAGCTTTTGTTTCCAATCAATCTTTTTATCCATAAAATATCTCGGGACATTGGGGCAATGTTGGTCTTGCGTCCAGTATACAACGCCTCCCCAAAGGGATGAATCATCTCTCTATCTGCCACAGTGATTTTTTGCGCCGAATCCGGCACAATTGATCTGCTTAAATACTAACAGGGGCACGCATTGTATCGCATCGCTGAACAGCGACTCTCAAAACTGGTAAATCTGGGCGGCAACCGTCCACTGGCAGAAAGCCAGATTGGCCTGGAAAAAGAGAGTTTACGTGTTTCACCTGAAGGTCATTTGGCACAAACCCGCCACCCTGTGGCATTGGGTTCACCGCTGACTCATCCTTATATCACCACTGACTACTCAGAAGCGCTAACAGAATTTGTTACGCCACCCTGCACAGACATTTCAGAAACCCTAGAGTTTCTTCGCAACACCCAGAAGTTTGTGTACGACAAACTGAATGCCGCACCGGATCACGAACTATTATGGGCAACCAGTATGCCTTGCGTGGTAGCCGGGGAAACCAGCATCCCTATCGCGCAATATGGTGATTCCAACCCAGGCATAATGAAAACAGTTTATCGCCGTGGCCTGGGGCATCGCTATGGCCGAGTTATGCAAGTTATCGCCGGGGTACACTTTAATTACTCTTTCCCTGACACTTTTTGGCCCCTGTATCAAGAGTTAGAGCAACACTCAGGGAATACACAAACATTTATTTCCGCGCAATATTTCGGCTTAATTCGCAACCTGCAACGCTTCGGCTGGCTGGTACCTTATTTATTTGGTGCATCTCCCGCCGTATGCAAGTCTTTCTTAGGCGGCCAGCCCACCTTGTTAGATTCCTTTGATGAACACACCTACTTTCAACCTTTTGCCACCTCATTGCGCATGGGAGATATTGGCTATCAAAACAACAAAGAAGCCGAAATTGGCGTCAAAGCCAATTACGACAGCATGGAAGCCTATGTCGCCAGTTTGATGAAAGCCACCGAAACACCCTATTCCGAATTTGAAAAATTAGGCGTGGTCATCAATGGACGCCATGAACAACTCAACGCCAACATTTTACAAATTGAAAATGAGTACTACAGCACCATCCGTCCCAAACAAATTGTTGGCCCATTTGAAAAACCCTCCCACGCCCTACTGCGTCGTGGTGTGCAATATGTTGAACTACGATCAATTGATGTCAACGCCTATGACCCGCTGGGCATTAGTGAACGGCAACTACACTTCCTGGAAGCCTTTTTGGTTTTTTGCCTGTTACACGAAAGCCCTCCCATTGACGAACAAGAACGCAAAGACATTGACCACAATGAATTGTCAGCAGCACACCACGGGCGTGATCCACATTTAATGCTAGGTCGAAATGGTAAAAAAGTTTACTTAAAAAGCTGGGCAGCTGAAATCATTGAAGCCATGACCGGGGTATGTGCAGTGTTGGACAACGGTCATAAAAATAACCCTTACTCAAATGCTCTTGCTGTGCAAGCCGAAAAAATCAAGGATCCGGATCGCACTCCCTCCGCCCGTATGCTGGCGGAAATGCGCGAAAAAAATGAAGCTTTTTTCCATTTTGCCCTGCGCATGTCTCAACAACATCAAACATACTTTCAAAAACTAGCACCAAACCCAGTCCAGGAAAGCGACTTCACTCAACAAGCCGCACAATCATGGGCGCGTCAACACAAAATGGAAGCAAACCAAACAGAACCTTTCACTGAATATTTGCAGCGATATTTTACCCAAACTCTCTGACCACACCACAACCTAATTTGTAACTGTTGGTTTCCCTAAAGTTTAATTTGAAAAATATCAGATAATGCGGCACAAGGTAACGTGTTAATACGGGCGTACCGATTCACCAACAAGTGAACGTTCTAAAACCATAAAAATAATGTCGATCAACATCTGAATGCGCCCTCATAAACTATCAATTGCAAAACATTAGGTTTATAACGCCATTATTACCAAGTAATAAATCAACGTTGATAGCAATTTACCGAGAATATCTTACGCTATACAAGATCAGCTTGCCCCGACCAGCAGAAAATGACAAGACACAACTCCACCTGAGAGTTTCCTTACAAGATTCACAAAGAGGGCATAAATAGGTAGAAACACTGAAGACAACAAGAAGGCTAGAGAACAAACAAAAGCATACCCCAAAATCAATCCTATCAATTTCCTTTACTTAAAAAGCTGGGGTCAAACAATCACATTCGACCCCAGTCACTATCACAACCAACCACTGATGAGAAATACACAACGAACCCAGCTCACCTATGGCCGATAAAACTCAGCAATTAGTGTTTCCGCCACTAGACAGAAGAGCAATCAGCTCTGGAGGAAGCCCCAAATCGCCACCAGAACAAGTACTAATCAGATGCATAGCCATCATATTTTGATAAAACGTAATCATGGGTACATCATCTGCCTCGATCAACCCCATATTTACACCCAGCCCTAAACCCGCTTGAAACATCTGATTAAAGGTGCCATCACCATTACCAAGAAATACATTAAGCGCATTCCCCGGACCGCCGCTTGTAATAATATCCAGAATCTGGTCAAAGTTAATATCTTGAACAGTAATAGTTCCTGCACCTGCACCTGCACCTGCACCTGCGCCTGGCATCATGTGATCCTGCGCTACCGCACCGGATGCAAAGAAAACCGCACTCAATAACACCAACGCACTAACCAGTCCTTTTTTTGTCTTAAGTTTCAATAGATCCATTAGACTTTATCTCCTTGATTTTATACAAAACACTTAATGTGAAACCCGGCATAATGCCCGAGTTTCAGTTGATTTTGGCACACTAATGCACCTTGCAAAACGTCTAAAACAAGTGAGGGGGAAATTCCCCGTAACACATCAGGAGTTACCCTGAGCTTTATTTAGACACCAATATTATAAGCCTTAAACCTTAAGAAAAAATTAAAGACTTACAAGCGTCGAGTGTATCAAATTTTAAAAATTTTGCAATCAACAAGAGCATCTATTAGCAGTAGTTTACCAACAACAACCACCTGTTAGTAATAACCTGACTACCATCATTTATCGACAACCTTCTTCTTTAAAAAATGCATAATTTTCCCCCACAACAGTATAAAATCAATGACTCCTATTAAACGTTATAAACACCTCACTCGCTATGCGCAACTATTGAAAGGAACATTCAAGAAAATACTTACCTTTCACAAAAATTGGATAATTATTCATCATATTGCTTAAATATAAAACAAACATATAATTTTCACTTAAAGTCCCGGCTATTATCAAAAATCAAACCAAATATTCACATGAATGAATGTCCAGAACACTATAACCCAGCCCGAAACTTTACTTTATCAAAAATTAATAATTTTATTGTATTGAAAAAAATATGGGAATAATATTCTAAAACTAGAAACATAGTACTATTTCTCTATAACCAAGCAATCTACAATGTTTTAAACCTATGTAAATATATCGCCAAAATTTTTACAATGAAACATTTCGTTTATTATCGCTCTGTATTTATCACTAAAAAATAATAATACCTGAAAAATAATATGCAATATTAATAATCGAAATCATCTCATTATTATAACTGACAAACTTAAGTAAACTTATGTATATAAATCATGATAATTTCTTTAACGAATTTGAACGATAAAATACTAAAAAGGACATTAAAACGTCATTAAAAAATTACCACCTACATATAAAAATAATAAAAAACATCATCATTAGATGATGTCATTCGTAATAATTCACCCTATAAACACACTAATAAATACCATAAATATTCATTTATTTAACATTTAAAACATCCATAATATTATCGCTCCATGTCTTTTTATAAAAAAATGTCTTACATATTTCCCGCATAAAAATAATAAAAATGACAACTTTATTAAAAGCAATAAACATAAAATCGTTAAATCGTGCATTAGACAATATTGATATTGTTAACAATTAAACTCCAAAAAAACCATTATAGAAATCATGCCACCCCTTTGATTTTAAAGGTTAATCTGAATGTAGCTTTCGAAAAACACAACCATTGACAGATACAGGCCGCCACCTCTCTAAAAAACTATATTCACACGCATAGAATTCCGTATAATAGGCTTCCGTCTATTAATTGCATGCCCTGCAATATGTACCCCATCAACCGAAAACCAGACTACGGCCATTGGTGATAGGAACAATACGCAAGTCAAGCAATGTAAGCCCACATGGTTGATGGAAAGTAAACTCGGGCATAACAGGGAAAAGGAACAGGGGGAAAGTTGGCATGCTTATCAAAAATCAGCAGAAATTATTGGAAGAACTGCTCGACAGCATCAATCACGAGCAAAAAATTTGGCTTGCTGGGTATATGCAAGGACAAATTGAACACCTCAATACCGATATAACAACCTGCATCTCTACTACAGAAAAACCACCTGCGATGATTTATTACGCAACAGAAACTGGCAATTCAAAAGGCCTGTCACTACAGGTAATGAAATCGATAAAAGCTGCGGGATACAAAGTAAAAACATTGGCCTTTAATCGCTTAAAAATTAAAGACATAAACCCGGATGAAATTGCAATATTTATTGTCAGCACACATGGTGAAGGTGATCCTCCGGAAAGTGCTCTACCATTTTTTAATGACCTTAAAAAGGAAAACAATAATCAGCTCAGCGGGCTAAACTACACCATAGCAGGGCTAGGTGACTCCAGTTATGAAATATTTTGTGGGGCAGCAATAACCCTCGATAAAGAGTTACAGCGTCTTGGCGGTAAACCATTTCAAGACACTCTCCTGTTTGATGTTGATTATGCAAGTCATACCTCTGCATGGATTGAAAAAATAGTAAAATCAACAAATAATTTAGTAAATAATAATACTTCTGTTACAAAAAACTCTTTACCTCATGATGAAGAGTTTATTGTGCGCACGGGTAAAGGTTACACGCGGCTGGACCCGGTTAAAGGTGTAGTGAAGCATATCGTCAATATGAATGACCTTGACTCAACCAGGCAGACATTCCATATCGAAATAGAATATGAAGACAATATTATTTATACTTGCGGAGATGCAGCAGGTATTATTATCCCCGGCGAAAAAAACAATGGCGACAATACACCGAGACTGTATTCCATTTCATCCTCCCCTGCTTACCACGAAAACGAAATTCATCTAACTGTGGTGCTGGCAACACATGAAAATAAAAATGGCAGCATTGGGTATGGCATATATTCCAACTATTTAACACAATGCCGGGAAGGTGATGAAATTGAGTTTTATATCCATCAAAATCAAATTTTTAACCTGGCAGCAGATGACACAGACATAATTATGATTGGGCCAGGTACCGGAGTTGCGCCGTTCAGGTCGTTCATTTATGAAAGACTGGAACGAGGGGCCTGCGGGAAAAACTGGTTATTTTTTGGCGCTCAGCATATGCACTGTGATTTTCTTTATCAAACCGAATGGCAAGAACATCTAGCCACCGAGACATTGCACAAAATTGATTTAGCATTTTCTCGTGACCAAACGAACAAAATTTATGTCCAGGATCGCCTAAAAGAAAAAGAAAAAGAAATAGTGGAATGGATTGACAAGGGGGCCACTCTTTATCTCTGTGGAAGCAGAGACCCAATGAGCAAAGATGTTGATCAAACACTGACTGACATAATTGCTGCACAGAAATCATTATCCCATGAAAAAGCGGCGGATTTCCTTGCAGACTTAGAAGAAAACAATCGTTATTTAAAGGATGTTTACTAATGAATGCAGAAATCAATAAACCGGAAAACCTTTCAGACGTTGAAGCCATGAAAACCTCAAGCCGCGGCCTTCGTGGTGATTTGAGCGAACAAATGGAAAACCTTCTCACAGGCAATGTGAATGAAGAAGGAAAACAATTGATTAAATTTCATGGTTCCTACATACAAGATAATCGTGACCGGCGCGCTGAACGTGATGATAAAAAACTGGAATGGGCGTATTCATTTATGATACGACTACGTATTCCAGGTGGAGATGTGAATGCTCACCAATGGCTTGGCCTGCAAAACAGCTGTGACGACAAAGCCAGTGGTGTCATTAAAATCACCACTCGTCAAACAATCCAATTTCATGGTGTTGTCAAAACCCGTATGAAGCCAACAATGAAGGATTTTGATGCCCTTGGCCTGGATGCCATATCAGCATGCGGGGATGTAAACCGCAATGTAATGACGGGATCAAACCCTGCTACAACGCGCTTTCATGCAGAAGTGCATCAATATGCACATAAAATCAGTGACCATTTACTGCCTAAAACCAAAGCATATAGCGAGGTGTGGCTTGATGGTGAAAAGCTTCCACCAGGACAGGCAGCAGAAAAAGACCCTTTATATCAAGACCGATATCTTCCGCGTAAATTGAAAATTGCCATCGCTATTCCTCCTCATAATGATGTTGACATATTTATGAATGATATTGGCCTTATTGCCGTTGGAAAAAACGAATGCTTTGAAGGCTTTAATGTTGCTATAGGTGGCGGCTTGGGAGCAACACATGGCAATACAAAAACCTATCCACGGCGTAGCGATATTATCGGTTTTGTACCAAAAGACAAAGCGCTTGAAGTCTGCTGGCAAATTGTTGCGGTTCAGCGTGACCTTGGAAACCGTGAAGACCGTAAACTGGCTCGTCTGAAATATACGCTTGACCGCCTGGGTTTGGTTTTTTTTGTAAATGAACTTGAAAAGCGACTTGGCTATAAATTGGAAGCAGCTCGCCATATTCCCGCCTTCACCCATCGGGGTGATCCCTTTGGATGGGTACAAGATCACAAAGGGCAATGGTATTACACCGCTTTCGTCGAAAGTGGGCGCGTTATTGATGAGCATAACTACAACATAAAAAGCGCCATGAAAGAAATTGCAGAAGCTGATTTTTGTGGCTTCCGTTTTACGGGAAACCAAAATGTAATGTTCACCTATGTCGAAGAAATCAACAAAATAAAACTTGATAATATTTTGTCAAAGCATGGTATTACAATCAATGCAATGAACCCGACACAACGTGAAGCAATGGCTTGTGTAGCACTGCCAACCTGTCCGCTTGCACTGGCAGAAGGTCAACGATATTTACCAGAATTTGTCACCAAAATTGAAGCATTACAAAAAAAACACGGTATTTTAGAACGCCCGATTACTACACGTATTACTGGATGCCCCAATGGATGCGGACGCTCTTATCTTGCCGAAATTGGCTTAGTCGGAAAGAACCCTGGAAAATATGTTTTACGCCTGGGTGGTGATTATGAAGGTGAACGTTTGAATACAGTATATCTTGAAGAGGCAAATGAAGCAGAAATTTTAACAACACTGGATGATCTTATCGGTAAATATGCGGGTGATAAACAAAATACTGAAAGCTTTGGTGATTATATACAGAGAACACTTTTCAGCTAAAGAATACCTCTACACAATGATTAAATATAATGATAAATAACCCTTACCAAAAAGGGCGTGAAAAACCACAAAGACAACATTATATTGACTTTGTTAATTTTTTCACGCTCTATTCAATTATCTTTTTGTTTATTCTAAATAAACTAATCGGCAAATCAATGAAAACCATCAAATGCCAGACTCCTCTTTCACAACACCTTTACGAAAAGAAATTTCAAGCTTTCGACATAAAACATAGAACACGGGAGTAAAAACAAGGCCGAAAAAAGTCACGCCCAACATACCGGAAAATACTGCAACGCCAATGGCTTGACGCATTTCTGAGCCTGCACCCTGGCTCACTACCAGCGGAAACACCCCCATTATAAAGGCAAAAGAAGTCATTAAAATTGGTCGTAAGCGTAAGCGTGATGCTTCAATAGCTGCTTGTACTGTATCACGTCCACGACGCTCCAAATCTCTCGCAAACTCCACAATCAGTATTGCATTTTTTGATGCCAAGCCCGCCAGTAAAAACAGGCTGATTTGTGTAAATATATTATTTTCACCACCCGAGATATATACCCCAATAATGGCAGATAACATACTCATTGGTACAATCAGAATAACGGCTAAAGGTAAAGCAATGCTTTCATATTGTGCAGCGAGTATAAGAAAGACCAAAAACAAGCAAAGTGGAAATATATATATCGCAGTGTTCCCTGCCAAAATTTGTTGGTACGTTAACTCCGTCCACTCGAATGCCATTCCAAGTGGCAAAGTTTCATCCAGTATTTTTTCAATGGCTTGCAGTGCTTGTCCGGATGAAAATCCAGGTGCCGCACCTCCATTAATATCGGCAGAGCGGTAAGCGTTGTAACGCATTGCAGTTTCAGGGCCAAACGTTTCCCTAACGCTTACAACAGAGCCCAGCGGTACCATTTGCCCCTCATTATTGCGTGTTTGCAGACGCAATATATCCTGTGGTGTAGAACGGAACTCTTTATCAGCCTGCGCAATAACCTGATAAGTTCGGCCAAATTGATTAAAATCATTAATATACAACGAACCCAAATAAATCTGTAAAGTACTAAATATATCTTCAACGGGAATGCCAAGCTGAACTGCCTTAGTGCGATCAAGATCCACATGAAGCCGTGGCACATTAACATTATAATTGGAAAAAATACTGGCCAGTGCCGGATCCGCATATGCCTTTTTTAATACTTGCTTAAGCGCATCATCCAAAGCCTTATCACCTTGATCCGCACGGTCTTCCAGCTGTAATTTAAATCCGCCCTTTATACCAAGCCCTCGCACCGGCGGCGGCGGGAATATAGCAATAAATGCCTCACTGATGCCAGAATACTTTTCCTGCAAGCGTGCAGCAATTGCCCCCGCACTCAAGCTCGGGTCTGTTCGTTGATCAAAGTCCTCCAAAGTAACAAAAACAATCCCTGTACTGGAAGAATTTACAAACCCATTGATGGATAAACCGGGAAATTGAACAGCACTGACCACACCTTTTTCTGCCATTGCTTTATCGGCAATTTTACGCATTACTTGTTCCGTGCGTTCCAGTGTGGCACCCGCCGGGAGCTGTGCAAAGCTGATTAAATATTGTTTATCCTGAGCAGGGATAAATCCCGGTGGAACCAATTTAAAACTGAAAATTGTGAGAATAACCAATGCCGAAAAAACCATCATCATCATTAGTTTTCGTGAGGTAAATATCCCCACACTTTTTGCGTACTGGCTACGACTTTTATCAAATCCTCTATTGAAAAAACAGAAAAACCTACCGAATAAAAATTCAATGATTTTTGATAGCTTATCCTTGGGTGCATCAGGTGTTTTCAACAACAATGCACATAGAGCCGGAGTTAACGTCAAAGAATTTAGCGTAGAAATAAACGTGGCAATCACAATTGTCAGTGCGAATTGCTGATAAAACACCCCGGTAAGACCACTAATGAAGGCAATTGGAATAAATACACCCGCAATCACCAATGACGTTGCAATAATAGGGCCTGTTACCTCCTTCATGGCCTGCGCTGTTGCATTACGTGGATTTTTTCCTTTACGAATATTGCGTTCTGCATTTTCCACTACCACGATAGCATCATCGACAACAATACCCACAGCCAATATTAAACCAAACAATGACAATACATTAATGGATGAACCAAGCATGTACATGAATGCAAACGTTCCCACAATAGAAACAGGGACAGCCAACAAAGGAATAATAGATGCACGCCAAGTTTGCAAAAATATAACGACGACAAGAACCACTAACCCGATAGCTTCTAACAATGTAATAATTACGGCATTAATTGAGCCACGCACAAAAACTGTTGGATCATAAACAATGCTGTAATCCAGATCATCAGGAAAATTTTTCTGCAACTTCTCCATGGTTTCCCGCACATCACTCGAGATATTCAGTGCATTTGACCCTGGAGATGAAAAAATTGGGATCGCAACAGCCTGTTGATTGTCCAACAGGGAGCGTAACCCGTAGCTTTGTGCATCTAATTCAACACGTGCCACATCACCTAACCGGGTAATGGCACCGTTTCTATCCCGCTTAACCAAAATATTTTCAAACTCTTCTGTGCTTTTCAAACGCCCATGCACATTGATGGGAAGTTGTAATTCCACATTTTCCTGATAAGGGGGGCCGCCAATCACACCTGCTGCAACTTGAATATTTTGCCCACGAATTGCATTGACCACATCATCAGGTGTCATGTCCCGTTCAGCAATTTTGTTCGGGTTGAGCCATATACGCATTGCATAATCACCCGAGCCAAATAGTCTGACTTGCCCAACGCCCGGAATTTGTGCCAATTGATCACGTACATTCAACGTTGCATAATTACGTAAATAAAGCATGTCATAGCGCTCATTGGGAGAACGTAAATGAACAACCATCGTCAAATCAGGAGAACTTTTGGTAACGGTAACGCCAAGCTGCCGGGTAATGTCAGGCAATCGTGGCAATGCCTGGGAAACACGGTTTTGTACTAATTGTTGAGATAAATCCGGGTCAGAGCCAATGGCAAAAGTAACAGTCAGCGTTAATTTACCATCCGAGGAGGCCAGAGAATTCATGTACAGCATATTTTCCACACCATTTATCTGTTCCTCTAATGGTGCAGCAACGGTTTCGGAAATAACAGATGGATTCGCACCCGGAAATGATGCATTAACAATTACAGAGGGTGGTGATACTTCCGGGTATTCAGCGATTGGTAACTGGAACATCGCAATAAAGCCAGCTGCAAAAATCAATAATGATATAACGCTTGCAAAAATCGGCCTGTCGATAAAGTGCGTTGATAAATTCATGGTGCGCTCTCTGAGAATCTAAAGAATATATTCGCTAGCGAGTCAAAGCCAAAACGATATGACTATAAATACTTAATAACTCATAAATGATAATCTGTGCTGTTTTTTTCAGAGATGTCTTGAATTATTTGTGGATCAACAAGCGTATTTGGACGAACTCGCATTAACCCACGCACGATAACTTTTTCCCCAGGCTTAAGACCAGAAGAAACAACACGACCTCCATCGATACTATCGCTTAGTTTTACTTCACGATAAACTGTCTTATTAACACTATTGACAACATAAACAAACTTTCTATTCTGGTCTGTACCAATTGCTCGCTCACTTAATAAAATTATATTTTCCTTACGGGGGCTTCCAAGCCGTATACGCGCATACATTCCCGGCAACAGTTTTCCTTGCGGATTATCAAAAACAGCACGAGCACGAATTGTTCCAGAAGCCGGATCGATTCGATTATCAAATGCATAAATCTCCCCCTCGTATACGTTATCACCATCTTGTAAACGTAATTCAACGGGTATTTTTTTTGTTCTTGGTTTATTAAATGAGTCGCCATACATGTATCTAAGGTAAGTTTGTTCATCAACTTCAAAGTCAGCATAAATGCTTTCATTCGACACAATGGATGTTAATAATGGTGCATCAGATCCCGCTGAAACTAAATTTCCAACGGTTATTTCAGCACGACTGACACGACCAGAAACAGGTGATTTTACATATGCATAATCCAGATTAATTTTCGCCTGAGCCAATTGCGCCTCAGCACTGTTTGCCATAGACTCGGCAACCAATTTTCCACTCGCACGCTCATCATAAACATGCTGCGATATCATTTTTGTTTCAATGAGATGTTTGGCCCTTCTGTATTCTTTTTCCGCTAAATTATACCGATTCCTCGCAGTAATAAGATCTGCTTTTGATTTTTTCACTGCAACTTTATATGGACGAGGATCAATAACATATAAAATATCATTTTTATTGACAAACTGACCATCTTTAAATTTTATATCAATGATAACACCTGATGCCTGCGGTCTTATTTCAACATAATCTACCGCAGTCAGGCGACCGGAAAAATTTTTCCAAAAACGTATGGGCTGTTCTTTTACAACAGTAACTTCAACAAGCATTGCCTTTTTTTTATCATCTTTTGCATAAACTTGTGAAAACAATATAGACATGACACTAAACCCAATGACAGAAAATAAAATTTTTGATCTTAAAGAAGATAGTGATTTTACTATTAATAATGCCATTATTTAATCCCTTGAAATAACGTTATTTTATTCGCCCATTATTCTAAAAAATAAATATTCCCTACAGGTAAACGTATAACCTGCCATCGATCGATATTTCATGCCCTACAAATAATCATAATGCTCGAACACTGCAAGAATATAGCAAGCTGGTAACATAGGCCGATATGTGACTGATATACTCGTACCGATTAATATTTAGGTGTCACTGCACGCCCTCTTTATTCCATGTCTACGTTGAAACTCCTCTCAACAGAACGACGATTACTTATTATTTGGCCTCGCCTAATAACGTCTACTTTTGGTGCCATAAAACAAATATGATGCATCATTGGCACCAAACACCATGAATATATTTTAAAAAAATTTAAAATATGACGCATAATAAGCGCCCGATTTATACTTTTGCTAAACCTATGTGTTTGTCTATGGTAATTAAAAAACGCCTGTTTTAATTTTTTAAATTATAAAATGAGAACCACACGTAGATGCATTGTATTCTCATTATATTATATACCGCGCCACGGAAGATATTTTGTTCGTTTTATATCCAGCCTAACCTCGCATTCCATGTTATGCGAACAATAAGACTTATAATTTTCTACATATATCTATATTCACATCAACTTCTTATAATAAAATCACAAGCATACTGTAACGACACTACTACTCATAACCTTATATAGAGACTATACCTGCCATAACATAGGTACCCGACCCTTGCAAAATATGCGTGATTTAATGTAGTATCGCCCAGTATTGTGGACAACATATACGGTATAACATTCATCAAACAATAAAATGGATTTTCTGGTGCAATTCATCCACATACGATGAATCACCAACAACTGAAGATTTTTATACGCACGAATGCAACACATTCATGTAGCATAACTAGCCAGAGAATCAGGAAAGATATACTTCGATGATAGATAGATACACGAATATATGGATATAAGTCAACAAATAAACTGATAGATGAGCGCTAATGGATGAGCGTATAGGTATCGGTTAATGAAATTAGCACGGCTGCTGATCAATGGAAATCACATGGACGTCAGTTAATGGAGCGCAGTATATGGATATCAGTTGCACACGTTACATTAAATACCAAGCATATATGTATATTACCAATATGCTCACCCGCATTCGTAATTACATCAATAAAATTACCAGACTTAAATTTTCGCGCTGCCTTGGCGGTGCCGGATCAAGTAATACTTTCGAAACACAGCCTACCCACCGCTACTTTCGAGACAGCCAATCCCACACGCCTCCGTCACTCGCGATATTCATTCGCGAAGATAATAAGCTTCTGAGCCGTAGCTTTCACAGCTTCTGTCGCCTCACTGCGACGATATCAGACCGAGTGCTTAAAATTCGCAATAACAATTTACCTCAGAAGCTTTAAACGCCTTAACAACGATGAAAAGGAAATTTATGCCATGTACCCAACATCACGATTAAATACAGTACTGGAACAAGCCTGGAAGCGAAAATATTACCAGCAACATTGGCTTATGAGCTTAAATGAAGCGTTATCTTTGCTGTCTTCTCAGCAATACCACACCATACCTGTCATCCGAAAAAAAGATATTTCCAAAAACTGGGATACCCTGATTGAGTATGGTGATTTTACCGATGCCGTCAGCTCGTCGGGCACCACCGGACGCCCTGTAGACCTCCCCGTCCACCGGCTTCAAGAACAAATTTGGGTTGATTGTGTCAGCCGCGTATTTAACGAACTCGGCGCTATACCGGGTGACAGACTTTTGCAGCTGCTCAGCAACAACGACATGTTTACACTTGGCCCTTTAGTATGGCAAGCCGCAAAAAAAACAGGGGTTGGCACCTTCCGGTGCTCACCACAGCGAACAAAGCGAATACTGGAAGTTATTAAATATCACCAACCAAAATTTGTCGCTGGAAACCCCAACATCATGCTGAATATTGCAGAAGAATTAGGCGACGACTTTCCAGACCCAGAATCATTACCAGACTATGCCTACTTTGGTGCTGGTGTCGCTTTTGACGGTAACAATGAACCAACACCCGTTGCAAAAAAAGTGATGCGGCTATGGGGGCTAAAAGATGCATTAAATGAATATGGCTGTAGTGAGCTCGGCTCAGTTGGACATGAGTGTCGCTTTCATAATGGCTTTCATATCAATGATGATGCTGTTTTTGTGGAGCTAATTGACCCAGCTACCGGATTACCTGTTAAAGAAGGAGAGCCAGGCGAAATCATCGTTACCTCGCTCACATTACCACGCGGTTTCATTGCCGTCCGCTACGGTACCGGTGACATATCAGCATGGATAAGTTACGAACCCTGTGAATGTGGCCGCCGAACCCCACGCATTGGCGGCATCATCGGTCGAGTTGATCACCAACTCAAAGTACTCGGGCAAACTATTTTTCCTGACCTGATCTTCAATGTTGTGGACTCAATGGATAATATTGAAGCCTCTCTGATTATTAAATACTCTGATGATAATGACGCAGAGCAAGTTGAGTTATGGGTATCTCCCAAAGAGAATTCCGAAAAAACAATCAACGCCATTCAAAAATCTCTCGAACAACGTTTAGCGGTATATCCAAAAATCCGCCACATCTCAACAGATACAATAAAAAGTTTGCAAAAGAAAAAAATGTCGGAAAGCAATGGCGTTAAACTTCCTCGCCTGATTGAAATAAATAACATCAACGCATACATTGGCTTGGATTGAATGATGACACCATTAATTTCAGCAGAATCATTGATGCCAAAACTCCATCTAAAGATTGAGTACAATAATCCATCGCTTTCTATAAAGCATAGAAGCATACCGAATCAGATATTTTCTTTATTTCACGACAACATCATTACTCAAAAAAACCATCTTGCAATCCTTACCGCCGGCAGTGCTGGCGCAAGTGTCGCATGGGCAGCCCGAAAAATAGGCTGCAATTCAACCGTGGTTGTCCCAAACGGAACATCAGAAAATTTACTGCGATATATAAAATGGCTAGGAGCAGAAGTCATTGTAACTGAACCAAGCCAAATCATGGCCGCAATGAAAAAATTTCATGATGATCAAACTTGCAAAGTGGTAGAACAACTCAGTGACCCGGCATTTATACCGCACTACCGGGTTATAGGAGAGGAACTCCTGAAACAACACCCTGATATTTCCGCAGTCGTTGTACCTGCTGGAACAGCTGCCTCTGTAATGGGGATATCCAGCGCATTACGCAAACTCGGGATAAAAGTCTACGCGGTAGAACCTGCTGAAGCCCCTGTTTTGCAGGGCGGCTCATGGGGGCCACACAATATCCCAGGGTTGGCTCCTCCAGTAAAAACGCAATTATTTAACTCTGAAAGTGTTGATGGCATTATTTCTGTCTCATCAAAAATGGCATGGGAAATGGCATCCTCAACCTTAAGCATCACTGGAGAACCTGTAGGTCCATCTTCCGGTTCTGCGATAGCAGCTGCACAACAATTAAAGGAAGAAAAATTTTCGGGGGACATTGTTGCTATCTGCCCATCACAAATGGTGACCTCCTTATAATTCGCAGACACCAATTTTGGAAGAGCACCAATAAACATGACTATCCAATTACCTATTCACTCCATTCAACAGCAATATTTTATCATGGAATATCAAAATACCTTTGTATCGGAAAGTTTTTTTGAGAGAGTGATTACCCTCTACTATACTCAGATTATTTTAACGCTCCTCCTCAGCAGAACATTGAAACTATCAACTAGAAAAGTTCTGAAATTAAACTTTGCGGAAATTCGAAGGGATATCGACTCGAACGTTAGAGAGGACAAAAAATGATTAACCAATGTATAGATCTTAATCTTGCAAAATACATTACGCAATCACAACTTCCCGCAGCGTATAGCAAAATACTTGATCATGATGACTACATGACTCTAAGGATATCAAAGTTAAAAAAATGCACACTTTCCATCACCAAGATGTTCCAGGAAGTTTCTTCCAACAACATACTTAATCGATGCGTTGTTCTGCATGATGAAAAAGGCATTGCCTATATTGCTGCATTCATTGAAATTTATTTAGAAAACCTGCCTCTGGATGTAAAAAAAACCCTTATTTACTCAAATGAACCACTAGGTAAGGTTTTGTTTGACAAAAAAATACGCCCAAGATTTTCCAATCGAAAATATCTTTTGGCTAACAGAGACTGCATTCTTATTCCATATTTACGAGATCATATAAAAATGAATCAATTATATGGTAGGTTCCACTCACTCTTAACTGCCTCAGGAAAAAAAATAGCGGATGTCTATGAGTTTGTCACCTATATGGAAACTGACACCATAAACCAAACCCGTGAATCATAAAAACTATCAAATATTCTAACAAAAAATAAGTCTCTATTTTCAATCTGTAATTCACCGTAAAACGAACAATAGAGCACGGTGTATTTTGTGGCCAGCGAAACCGATGAAGTGTAATACATGATTAATAGATCAAACATTCAATGGCCAATATTGATTATAGGGATTTTCACCCAACCGGCATTTCTAAAAAATAGAATGCTTATTAAACATTAATGTATTTAATAGTCCTCAATATTGAAAAATACCATGTGGCAACCAATAAAATTGGATAATACTTACATCACAAAATATTCAGGGGATCATAAACTATTTTTATGGCGCTCCGTTCACCTCCAACAACGAATGAAAACCTCACTAATATTTATATCTTAACTAAACAGAAATAATAAAAAAATATCCGTCTTATTCCCGAAAAAGTACGGACTTTATGTATTCTCATATGGAAAAATAAGTAATAATTTACAATTGAAAATACCTATATCCATATAGTTAAACTTCATCTTAAACAAGGCTTTTATTTTTTTTATGCTATAGGTTATAGTACCTCTATCAGAGAACAGTATCATCAAGTACAGCGAACTAAATACAACTTCATTAGTACATAAAAATAGATAATTACAACAAGCAACACAATAGGGGTGACGTTAAAAAATACAGGCATTACCACCGATAATATTTATCACCATTGTGAATAAAATATAATGCGCCTAAGCCCTATTCACTACAAATTGCATTTCTATGATATTTATTAAATAGTTTAATAAATATTATTAAATAAAGGACTAAAACAATGAATGACGCTTCTGAAACCAACAATCCTTTCGCCTCATTAAAGCCTGAAAAAGCACTCGAAACCTTCATAATGGGTGAAGCTATTAGCCGCTGCCTTCAAGTTATCGCAAAACTGCTTATTGCAGACCGGTTAACTCAATCAGCAAAAACAGCAGAAGTGCTAGCCCATGAAACATCAACTCACGCACGATCTCTTTATCGAGTGCTTCGAACCGTGGCCAGCGTAGACGTCTTTCGTGAGGATGAGCAAGGATATTTTCATATGACACCCACCGCCGAATTACTGCGCACCGATGTACCTAACTCGATGCAGCCTTGGCTGGTATTGCGCGGCGAAGAATGGCACCGAAGCAGTTGGAATAAACTTTATGCCACCGTTAACACAGGTGAAACAGCTTTTAATATCGCTCACGACGAAGGGCTATTCGACTACCTCAAACACGATACCGATGCCGCCACTGTATTCAACAAAGCAATGGCTGCCACAAAAGGTTTCACCCAGGCTATTGTCGATGCATACGACTTTAGCAACACACAAAAAATCATTGATGTCGGTGGGGGATATGGTAGTTTACTATCCGCCATATTGCATAAAAACTCTCACTTACAAGGCATATTATATGATACCAAAAAGGTAACCGATCAAGCCAAAAAAGGTATTGAAGATGCCGGACTTGGCTCGCGCTGTGAAATAATTTCAGGTGATTTTTTCACCGATGTTCCCGAAGGAGCTGATACTTTTATATTACGTCGCATCATTCATGACTGGGATGATGAGAAATCTATTAAAATACTTAATAATTGTCGCCGGGCGATGAACAGCAATGGGAAACTACTGCTGGCAGAAACCATAATTGAACACGGGAACGCACTTTCGCCTGGAAAGTTTTATGACATCGACATGATGGTCATGGTAGGTGGCCTCGAACGCACCCTTGATGAATACAGCATATTATTTGAAGCAGCAGGATTTACACTAACAAATGTGGTTTCCACCAAAAGCAACATGAGCATTCTGGAAGGTCAGCCTATTTAATTCTGCATTTCACAAAACAGCGTAATTTTTCGCTTAAGCCTAAATAACCAGAAAAAGGGCGGTGCCTAGGCTGTCGAAAATCCTGCTAACACAGGGTTATTGATTTCCCGGCTTTTGGATTTTCATTTCATCAAAAAACACCTGCCTTTTCTTACGCAAGGTATAAGGAATATTTTTGTTTTCCCATTCTTTCAAATCATGATGACTGACTTGCCGTAAAGTTTGTGCCGTTGTTGCATCATCAAACTTTCCACACAGAGCCGGAATCAACAGCGTAGAACGGTTCATATCCGCATGAGGACTTCGTGCAACAATATGCTTGAAACGACCAAAGAGCGACTCAATAATGTCGCTACTAATCAATAAGGGTAAAGTGGTTATCTGTTTCCTGATGTGAGTATGCTGATGCAACCAATCTAACAATCGTGCTTTTACTGTCGAGTCCGGCATCAGTTTTTCGAATGCTTTCAGGGTTTCTTTTCGACTGGCATCGTCAAGACCGTTGTTTTTAAGCGTTTTCATGATACATGACACCACTTTTGTCGTGTTTAAAAAGTCATTAATGAAATACCTTGATCGGGAAAAATGGGGTGACGCCTTATTCAGTTTTTCTAATAATTTTTTCTCTTGTTCTACAGGTTTGGCGATAGAGGTCAATTTATCGAATACTCCTTGTACTTTTTCTGCCCATTTCCCCAGCTTTCCAATGCTTTGAAAACGTCCCTTGCTGCGTAGCCTGGGAGGTACTAAAAATGCGAGATTTGTTTGTCGCAGGTTTTTTGCTTATTTATTCGCCAATGTAATGAAGTGCTTATACTCATCCATTTTTTCGAATTGAGATTTCAGGGCTAAAGCAATAACATGGCCGATATCTTCAATGATGTGTGGTGCCGTGAGGAGGAATACTTTTTCTACCGAGACAGTGCCCTAGGCAATGAAAAAACCACATTCTCCACTCGTCCATCAAACTCCTGGACAGTGGCTCCAGTGAGCAATTGCAAGCGTTCGATAACATCACGTACCAACACATCTGGCGCAGAGGCTCCGGCAGTGACGCCAATGCTGCTTTTTTCATCTAGCGAGGATAACCATTTTTTCTGTATTTGCGCCGCATCATCAATCAAATAGGCACAGGCTCCCAAACGCTCTGCCAATTCACGCAGACGGTTGGAGTTGGAGCTATTTGCAGAGCCTACCACCAGCATCAATTCACAACGTTCTGCCAAATCTTTTACTGCGTCCTGTCGGTTTTGTGTGGCATAACAAATATCATCTTTTTTAGGGCCATGAATGGTCGGGAAACGCTCACGTAAAGCATCAATCACCTGTCGGGTGTCATCCATTGATAAGGTTGTCTGGGTCACATAGGCCAGTGCATCGGCGTTGTTCACTTCCAGTGTTGCCACGTCTTCAGGGGATTCCACCAGATACATGCCCTGCCCGGTATACTGCCCCAGCGTTCCTTCCACTTCCGGGTGACCGGCATGGCCAATCAATACCACTTCTTTTTCTGATTCTTCATGACGCACGACTTCCATGTGGACTTTGGTCACCAGCGGGCAAGTGGCATCAAAAACTTTTAGTTCGCGTTGCGCAGCCTCTTTGCGTACCGTCTGAGAAACACCGTGCGCACTGAAAATCACTGTGCCATTGTCTGGTACATCTTCAAGCTCATCAACAAAAATCGCGCCCTTGTCCCGCAGGCCATCCACGACAAAACGGTTATGCACAACCTCGTGGCGCACATAAATCGGCGCGCCAAACAGATCCAGCGCACGTTCTACAATTTCAATGGCACGATTAACACCGGCACAAAAACCGCGTGGATTGGCTAATAAAATCTGCATCTTAACTTCTCTCTTTAAATGTGAATAAACTACCCCGCAGCAAGCTATCTCGCTACGCAAAAGCGGGGTATCAATACCATTACGCCACTCCGTCGAAGGCCGAAGTCCAGGGGGTTCACCAAAAGTAGGCGCGTTTAGGCGACTTATGGGTTCCGGCTAAAAATAGGCCGGAATGACGCCATTCGCAGCAGGCTGAGGGTAATTAAGCTCCAAGCGATTAAATGAGTATTTACAACATGTCATTCTTGTTGATTAAATGGGGTTTCGCCTGAACTGTTACCCTGATTTTAGCGCTTAATTCGCATCTTAAAGAAACAAATTTTTGAGCTTCGTCGGAATAGTATACTCAAGTTAAAAATGTGTACAAAGTGATGACAATTACTGCATTACTGGCGGCTCTTCGCCTCCTGTCACTTCCAATATTTCCACTTCAAACAAAATTTCGTGCCCGGACAACGGGTGATTAAAATCTACGGTCACCTGTTTATCACCCACTTCGGTAATCATGCCTGGATATTCTTCACCATCGGGTAATTCAAAACTCATAATCACTCCACGTTCCAGTACCATGTCTTCGGGAAAGTCTGTACGACTCATCGATTGAATATTTTCGGGATCAGGATATCCATAGGCCGTTTCAGGGCTAATTTTCAAGCTTTGTTTATCCCCCGCCTTCAGGCCAAACAAAGCCAATTCCAAACCTTCCGCCAGCGTTTCATCACCCATCACAAAATACAATGGGTCTTCGCCTTCTGTCGTCTCGGCTACAGTGCCGTCTTCCAAAGAAATAGTGAAGTGCATGGACACGCCGCTACCGTGATAAATGGCGACCTCTTCTGTCACATTACACTCCGTCTTTTGCCTTTGTTTTTTTCACGTTATCCTTGGCATCATCACCGTCTCCACGAAAACTGTCGATCACCAGCAGCGCTGCGCCAACTAAAATCGCTGAGTCGGCAATATTAAATGCAGGCCAATGTGATTGCTGGTAGTACACGTCGATAAAGTCCACCACATACCCCAGGGTCACTCGATCCCACAAATTACCCACAGCTCCACCCAGCACCAGAGCCAACGCTACGGCCAACCAGGTCTGCGTAGGTGCCAGACGTTTAATCCAAATGGTAATACCAATACTCACCACTAGCGCAATAACACTGAAAAACCAGCGTTGCCAGCCCGATTGAGAGGCTAAAAAACTGAATGCTGCACCGGAGTTATGCGCCAGCGTCCAGTTAAAGCCGGGGAATACCGGCACGGGCTGATATAACACTAAATAGTGTGATGCAACAGCTTTTGTGCCTAAATCCAGCGCTGCCACCAAAGCGGACAACCATAACCATTTCAACATGCTGTTTGAATTTGACATAGTTTATACTCACGCAAATCGGCGATGTTCGCCGACACCATCCACATTATTAACACAGCGACCACACAGTTCAGGATGTGTGTTATTCGCTCCCACGTCTTCACGGTGATGCCAGCAGCGGATGCATTTGGCATGCACCGAAGACGATACAGTAATATAAAGTTCATCACCGTTTTCAAGTGTGACGTGCGCAGAATCATCGGTTTTTTCAAGATCACGTTCTTGTTCACGATAAACGCGCGCATACGATGTCATCAATACGAAACGCAGTTCGTCGTCCAGGCTCATCAGGCGATCATAAATATTACCTTTGCAATATAAGTCCACTTCCGCCGCCAGCGATGAACCAATGTCACCCGAAACACGCAAGGGTTCCAGTTCTTTGCTCACGGCTTCACGGACTTCCAACATTTTCTGCCAAAAACCCGGGCCCATGTCGTCAGCGGCAATGTCAGGGAACGTATACCACTGTTCCAGAAAAACGGATTCACTACGCTTGCCCGGAATAAATGACCAAAGCTCTTCTGCGGTAAAACTCAGGATGGGCGCAAACCAGCGCACCATACCTTCGATAATATGATACATAGCCGTCTGACAGGAGCGCCGCGCCAAGCTGTCTGTTTGTGTGGTGTATTGACGATCTTTAATCACATCCAGATAAAAACTGCCTAAATCCTCATTGCAAAAGTGATGTACCTTTTGGTAGATGTGATGAAAATCATAACGGTCGTAAGCCTCCCGAATCTCCGTTTGCAATGTGGCTGCATGGGCGACTACCCAGCGATCCAGCGCCAACATTTCTGTCGGGGCCACACCGTGTTTTACCGGATCAAAACCGTCCAGATTTGCCAATAAAAAGCGGGCAGTATTACGCAGCCGTCGATAGGCGTCTGCCGAACGTTTAAGTATTTCATCGGATACGGTCATTTCGTTACGATAATCGGTCGCCGCCACCCACAGGCGCAAAATATCGGCACCCAGATTATTGACCACTTTTTGTGGTGCCATCACATTGCCTTTGGATTTGGACATTTTCTGCCCCTTGGCATCCACGGTAAAGCCATGCGTCAATACCGCTTTGTAAGGTGCCTTGCCAGTGGCCGCCACTGAGGTCAGCAGGGATGACTGAAACCAGCCACGATGCTGATCCGACCCTTCCAGATACAAATCTGCCGGGCGTTGCAATTCATCACGGCGATCCAATACACAGGCATGCGTCACTCCGGAGTCAAACCACACATCCAGCGTATCACTGACTTTGTCATAGTCGTTCACCTCGTCGCCCAATAATTCTTTTGCATCCAACTGGAACCAGGCATCAATGCCTTTTTCTTCAACGCGCAATGCAACCTGTTCAATCAGTGTTGCCGTATCCGGATGCAGTTTGCCACTCTGCTGATGCACAAACAGTGGAATCGGCACGCCCCAGGTACGCTGACGAGAGATACACCAGTCAGGACGGTTGGTCACCATGCCTTCAATGCGCGCCTTGCCCCAGTCGGGCATCCAGTCTGTTTTCTCAATTTCTTTCATTGCGGCATCACACAAACCATTTTTAGTCATACTGATAAACCATTGCGGTGTAGCACGAAAGATAATCGGTGTTTTGTGCCGCCAGCAATGCGGATAACTGTGACGCAGCGCTTCTTCATGCACCAGCGTGCCTTTGGCTTTTAAGACTTCGACGACTTGTGGATTCGCTTTCATGACATGCTGACCGGCAAACAATTCTGTATCCGCTAAAAACACACCGTTGCCCCCCACGGGATTTTCCACCGGCAGATGATATTTCATGCCCACTACAAAATCTTCCTGGCCGTGGCCGGGCGCGGTATGCACGCAACCGGTACCGGATTCAGTAGTAACATGGTCACCCAGAATCACCGGCACTTCACGTTGATAAAACGGATGCCCCAGCTTCAGGCCTTCGAGCTCTTCACCACGGCAATAAGCAATAACGCGATAGTCGTCGCGACCCCAGCGTCCCATAGCATCCTTCAGCAAAGCCTCGGCGAGAATCAAACGCTCCGGCCCGTGCTCACCTTCCGTTTGCACCACGGCATAATCCAGCTCCGGATTCACCGCTACCCCTTGATTGGCAGGCAGTGTCCACGGCGTCGTCGTCCAGATCACTACAGAAATGGGGCCCTCGCCCGTGTGTTTTTTACCGTCAAATTCTTCGACGTGATGCGCGCGCGCAAACAGTGCCAGCTCGTCGAGCAGCGCAAAACGCACATCGATGGCTAACGAGGTTTTTTCTTCATGTTCCACTTCCGCCTCGGCCAGTGCCGAACCGCAATCGGTACACCAATGCACGGGTTTGGAACCCTTGTGCAGATGCCCGGCGTCGATGATCTTGCCGAGGGTGCGAATGATGTCCGCCTCGAACTGGAAGTCCATCGTCAAATACGGATTATCCCAATCACCGAAAATACCCAGGCGTTTGAAATCTTCGCGCTGACCGTCCACCTGCTTTTGCGCATACTTGCGACAAGCCTCACGGAAAACAGCGACATCAACCTTTACACCCGCCTTGCCAATCTTTTTTTCCACATTGAGTTCGATGGGCAGACCATGACAATCCCAGCCCGGCACATAAGGCGCATCAAAACCACTGAGGGTTTTGGATTTAACAATAATATCCTTCAGCACCTTGTTCACCGCATGGCCAATATGGATATCACCATTAGCGTAAGGCGGCCCATCGTGCAGGATAAATTTTTTCCGGCCCTCGCCCACCGTGCGCAGTTTTTGATACAAGCCCGCCTCTTCCCATTTTTTCAGCCTGTCCGGCTCGCGTTTGGCAAGATTACCACGCATGGGGAAATCAGTTTCGGGCAGATTCAGGGTGGATTTGTAGTCGTTTGACTCGCTCACGATTAGGACATCTCTCATCAAATTAAAGGTAAACTGGACAGCCTCACAAGGAAACCGCCAAAACGGAGCATATTACCCGTTCACCGTGGTCGGCGGCTAGTACACCGTTGAAAATCGACCGTCACCGCTTATTCATATTTCCGTGCTAATCTATCTGTCATGAAAGGCAAAACCTACAAAGCAAGCCGACGCCTGCTTAAACTCATCGAATACGCCGGGCTGGCCATTATTACCATCGCCACCCTCATTGCAGGAGCCCAGGAAATTCTCCGCATGGTAGATGAGCGTCTGGTCACCCTGGCCGACCTTTTACTGCTGTTCATCTACCTTGAAGTCGTCGCCATGGTGGCCGTGTATCTAGACTCCGGCAAATTACCGGTGCGCATGCCACTGTACATTGCCATTGTGGCTCTCGCCCGCTATCTGGCGCTAGACATCAAAAACATCGACAGTTGGGAAATCATTGCCGTCGCCACTGCCATTCTGATACTGGCCGGATCCGCACTGCTCATCCGTTATGGTAAATACCGTTACCCTTTCCCGGAAGGCGATAGAGACCAATACCGGGAAAGCCCGGATCATAAACAGGAATAAGCCTGACACTTAAGCTCTGCAAGTGATCGTACTTGCACGAGTACTCCTCGTCCCCATGCTCCCGCGTGGGGCATAGCCGTCAGGCTAAGCCTTACCCGGAAAGAGAGTGAAACTGGCGCATGACCGGTTTTTTGTTCTGCTCTCTTCAATACAGAGAGTAAAACGGTAGGGTGGAACAAGCGCAGCGGTTCCACCAATGGGCGATAAGAAACAACAAATAGCCTCTGTGCCCACCACCACTGACAAAAAAACCAACAACCTGACCGCTTGAAACAGGTGAAAAAGCCTTCATGCAATAACGGCTCACCAGCAAATGGCGACTCAAGGTGGACATCGATAACTGATCGAACCTTGATGTCCCTTTCCCGTTAGGTGGAACCGCTACGCTTGTTCCACCCTACCCAGCTTAGCCTGACGGCTATGCTGCGTGGGGATGCATATATACTCGTCGCAATTGAGACCCAAGTGTCAGCACCTCATCAAGACTGCGCAAAGAATGCGCGCGCCTGCCCGGCATCCCGTAAAATTTGCGCCTTCAACGCACCAAAAGACTCAAAACGCCGTTCATCACGCAACTTCAGTAAAAAATCCACATGCACATGACGACCATAAATATCATGATCAAAATTAAACAAATGCACTTCCAGCAAAGTACGCAACCCACCCACTGTTGGCCGGGTACCCAGATTGGCCACCCCCGGCAATGGTTCACCCGTCACACCAAACAATTCTACCGCGAACACCCCGCGTAACGGCGTGCTGATACGGTGCAAATGAATATTGGCGGTGGGAAAACCAATAGTGCGGCCTTTTTTATCACCGTGCGCCACCCGCCCGCTCATACGATACCTCCGCCCCAGCAGTTTTTCTGCCGCATTGAGATCGCCCTTATCCAGCGCTGCCCGCACCCGTGTACTACTGACTCGTTCACCATCCAACGCAAACGTGTGCATGTTAACCACCTCAAAACCCTGTTGCCTGCCCGCTGCCTGCAGCATGGCAAAATCACCCGCACGATCTTTACCAAAACGGAAATCATCACCAATCACCAGATATTTCACCCCCAGGCCATCCACTAACAAGCGTTGAATAAACTCATCGGGAGACTGTTTGGAAAATCGCTTATTGAAGTGTAATACCAGCACACGATCCACCGAGTAACGGCGCAATGCCTGCACTTTTTCGCGGAAACGGGTCAATCGGGATGGAGCCTGTTCGGAACAAAAGACTTCCTGAGGTTGAGGCTCGAAGGTCACTACGGTAAGCGGCAAATCAAGCTCATCGGCTTTTTCCGCCAACTGGCCAAGCACAGCCTGATGGCCAAGATGTACGCCATCGAAATTGCCAATGGTGGCAACACAGCCGTGATGGCGGGGTTTCAGGTTTTGGAGGTTGCGGATGATTTGCATGGGTGGCGTAGTGTGACAAAGGTTTACGCAAGAGTCACCTCACCGGGCATTAGCAAAAAAGCCCCCTGTAGATATAGACTTGACCTTCCTTTTGAAAACAGAGATACGACTCTTAAAGGAATTTCAGATGGTCTTGAGCGTATCAAAAAAGATTTGCTGGCCTCAATTCCAAATATTCAGGTTATTTTCCTACCTCAGAGCAATAATCAAGAATCAACCAAATTAAAAAGGTGCCTTGATCAAGATCACTTATGATGAGGGCAACGGTAAAATACAGTGCGGTAGATTGGGGTGAGGCACGAGCCTCAACATGATCATGACCACGGAATGCGAATATTGGTGGCTTCGGCGTGTTGGGTTCATAAAAAAACATTCACCCCAACCTACGCGCTACCCCGCAGCAAGCTATCTCGCCACACAAAAGCGGGGTATCACTACCATTACGTCACTCCGGCGAAGGCCGGAGTCCAGGGGGCTCACCAAAAGTAGGTACTTTTAGGCGACCTATAAATTTCGGCTAAAAACAGGCCGGAATGACGGCATTCACAGCAAACTGTGGAAAATGAAACCCCAAGCGATTAAAAAAGGCTCAATAAAATAACGGGAACATTCAGAATGCCCTCCGCCAGTAGTACGAAAGAATGTCTACAACCTCTTCCCCATCAATTCCTGCACTTTCATTCCCATCACCAACAAAGCACCAAAATAAACCAGGCTACCCACCCCAATCCACAGCACCAGCTGCCCGACCCGCTGCCATAACCCCCATTGCAGCCAGCCTGACAAGTCCCCCGCTCCCCAAACCAGCACAACTGCCATCAGCAGGCTGGCAACTAATACACGTATCGCCAATAAACCCCAGCCCGGCAGTACCTGTAACACGCCTTCCTTCCGTAGGCCGTGAAACAACAGCCCTGCGTTAATAAACGCCGAACAGGCTGTCGCCAGCGCGAGACCACTGTGCGGCCCTTCGATATCAAGCAACACCATGGGCACCACGAAGACAACGTTCAACCCCATGTTAATCACCATGGCAATAATGCCAATACGCACCGGGGTTTTGATATTCTGCCGGGCGTAATAACCGGGGGCGAGCACTTTTACACCAATGAACCCCAGCAAGCCCAGTGAATAGGCCATGAGACTGAGGCGTGCCATATCCACATCCTGAGTATCAAAAGCGCCGTAGTAGAACAACGTGGTCAATATGGGGCCGGATAATACAAACAGACCCACAGTAGCCGGTGCGCCAATCACCAGCACCCAACGCAGCGCCCAGTCGAGAGTGCGGGAAAAGGCAGCCGGATCAGATTCCGCATGTTTTTGCGACAGGCTGGGCAGAATCACGGTCGCCAGCGCAATACCAAACACGCCCAGCGGAAATTCCACCAGCCGGTCAGAGTAGTACAGCCACGACACGCTGCCCGCCACCAGAAACGAGGCAATAATCGTGTCGAACAGCAGGTTGATTTGTGCCACTGATGAACCAAAAATCGCTGGCAGCATGAGCTTGCCAATACGTCGTACCCCTTCGTCACGCGCCCCCCATTTGGGCCACATCAACAAACCAAGGCGTTTCAGAAAAGGCAACTGAAACAGCAGCTGCACAATACCGGCAATGAAGACACCCCAGGCCAGCGCCACCATGGGTTTTTCAAAATGGGGGGCTGCCCAGATGACGACACCAATCAGCACGACATTCAGAAACACCGGGGTAAATGCCGGTACTGCAAACCGGCCAAAGGCATTAAGAATACTGCCTGCCAGCGCCACCATTGAAATAAACAACAGGTACGGAAATGTGATGCGCAGCATTTCTGCGGTAAGATCAAAACGTGCCGGTTCATCGATGAAACCAGGGGCAAACAACATCACCAGCGCAGGAGAGGCCGCCGCCGCCAATACGGTGAGCACAAACAAAATACCGCCCAGCGTTCCGGCAACATTTTGTACCAGATTACGCACCTCGGCTTCACTGCGCTGTGTTTTGTATTCTGTGAGCACGGGCACAAAAGCCTGCGCAAAAGCACCTTCGGCGAACAGGCGACGCAGAAAATTAGGGATTTTGAACGCGACAAAAAAGGCATCGGTGGCTCCACCGGCACCAAGAAACTGGGCAAACACCACGTCACGTACCAGCCCCAGCAGCCGTGACAAGGTGGTCATGGCACTGACAATACCAGTGGATTTCAGCAGACGGCGGCTCATGAGACAAGAGTGATCAAGGGCATTGTTCTTGTTGGTATATACGGTGGCGAAGGGTGCCATCTTACCTGCCTCGGTCGTCAGCCCAAAATATACTGTTGTTTGATGGTGCAACTGCTACAAATCAGTTGACAATCGACGCATAAAACCGCATATTATGCGCCCTCTTCGGTATCGGCGTTGCGCCTTGTGCCGGGACACAAACCAACCGTTCGAACAACAATTAGATGGAGTAAGACTTTGGCCAATTCAGCACAAGCCAGAAAACGCGCCCGCCAAGCAGAAAAGAGTCGTCAGCTTAATACTGGCCAGCGTGCCACCTTCCGCACCGCCGTGAAAAAGGTGATTTATGCCATCGACGCTGGCGACAAAAGTAAGGCTGAGGAAATGTACAAGGCCGCCGTGCCATTGATCGACCGCAGCTCCGGCAAGGGTCTGATTAGCGCCAACAAGGGTGCCCGGCACAAGAGTCGTTTGAATACTCGCATCCGCGCAATGTAATACCTCGTCATCAGGCAATAAAAAAGCCGGTTTAAAAACCGGCTTTTTTATTGCCTGTAACAAACGCATCCAAAAACCGAGAAGTAAACACTCCCTAACTGCTCACCAGAACCAAATTATCTCTATGAATCAATTCCGACTCATCCACATATCCCAGCACAGCTTCCAGTTCACCTGACGACAGTCCTTTGATTTTTTGCGTTTCAACCGCACTGTAATTAACCAATCCCCGCGCTATCTCATGTCCCTTCTGATCCACACAAGCAACCACTTCGCCCCGCTCAAATTCACCACTGATGGCAGTCACCCCCACAGGCAACAAGCTACAACCGGATTCCCGTAACACCCGCACCGCCCCAGCATCCAGTACCAGTTCACCACGTAATTGTAAATGCCCAGCCAACCATTGTTTACGCGCAGCGAGTGATTTTTGCTCTGTCGATAACAGTGTTCCCACCGTTTTGCCCGACAACACGGATGACAACACATCAGCCGCATGACCATGAGCAATCACTGTTGCCGCACCAGAACGTGCGGCCAGTCTCGCAGCCCGCAACTTGGTCAACATACCCCCACGCCCCAGAGCACCAGCCTCACCCACCAATGCTTCCAGCGACATGTCATTAGCACTGGCAGTATCAATAAGTTTGGCATCGGCATGGTTGCGCGGGTCTTTGTCGAATAAGCCAGCCTGATCGGTAAGAATAATCAAACAATCCGCTTCCAGCAGATTGGCCACCAGCGCAGCCAGAGTATCGTTGTCACCAAAACGAATCTCATCGGTAACCACGGTGTCATTTTCGTTGACCACCGGTACCACATCAAGCTTAAGCAAAGAACGTAGCGTACTGCGGGCGTTGAGATAGCGTTGGCGATCAGAGAGGTCTTCGTGGGTAAGCAATACTTGGGCGGTGTGAATACCGTGTTGTTGAAAGCAGGATTCGTAGGCCTGCACCAAGCCCATTTGTCCCACGGCAGCAGCGGCCTGTTGTTCGAATAACGCATGGGGACGCTGCGTCCAACCGAGACGCATCATGCCTTCAGCCACAGCGCCGCTGGAAACCAACACCACATCAATGCCTTTGGCACGCAGCCCGGCCATTTGTGCCACCCAGTCAGCGATGGCATCACGATCCAGCCCCAGGCCATTGGCGGTCAACAAGGCGCTGCCGATTTTAACCACGCAACGGCGGGTATCTTTAAGTTCTGTACGTTGCATTATTTTGTAATATGTATTCTCTGAGGCATAAGCAGACGAGCATCGTTATTTTAACATTTTCTTGTCTATACGGCTGTTTATTAAGTTAATGCTACTCACCTACAGCAGAAGGCACTGACCACCATACGGTCATTTGATCTTTTCTCATCCCCCTGCTCTGCATCACTGCCATCAAGTTAAGCTTATTTGGTAACGACTCAGCCTCATTTTTCAAACAAACAGCTTTGCCACAAACTGATGGTGTATTAACGTCACACTGGAGAGAATCAGCGTCCAGTGATTTCGATCTCTGGATTCTGGCCCGCGCCAGAATGACGGTATTCACAACAGGCTCCGGGATAACCCACTCAAACAAACCCTACAAAAAAACTTAACTTAATGACAGTGATGCTCCGCGAGGGGATACAGACGACGAGGAAGCATTGGGAACCAGGATGTCAGCTTATCCGACATGCCAATAATCTAAACCTTGCAAGTAATCGTGGCTGAGTGAGCATGAGCACTTGCAGCGTTTAGCTCTTAATACGAGCCAATACCCCGACTCAGCACATTAATCCCATTGCCCTTTCGTTCCAGCAGGCTGTACATACGCAATGTCGTGCGACCAATAACGGCTTCACTGGTCACCAGAAAATAATCACTACTGACGCTAATCCGTTTTTTATCCAGAGTAATGTCGTAATCGTCCTTTAATTTTTTCACAAACTCATCTGCTGTCTCAAAAGCCGTATTTATCCGTATCGCCGCTAACTCGGCAGCGATACGTGGAGTGATATCATCATGCAGACTCAACAAAACCATCTCCGGTGCCGTATTCACATTAATAGTTGTACTCGCGGGCAAGACCGTCACCAATGGCAACAAGGCAGAGACATCACGCAATAAAAGCCCGGCTATCGCAGCCAATTCGCTGGGGCTTGCCATTAGCTGGTTAGCTGTCCGGTATGGCACATCCAAGCCTAAATAAAACAGATCTTCAGCACCGTCGGCCAAGGCGTTGAGATTGACATCAATCCAATCGGCCACCCGGTTGGCCACAAAAGGGGAAAGCTCCACCTTTTCCTCCACGAAACTGACCTGTGCGAGCAACGACTGTAACGCCTTGATTTGTGCCTGATCCGGTTTGCCGCTGTTATTCGAATTATTGTTCGGGTTATTATTAGAGTTGTTGCCAGCGTTGTCACCCGTGCCGGTATTAATAAGATTATTGAGGTTAAACCGGCCTTGCAGGTCTTCAACACTGCCGGTGATTACACCGCCTTCGATGGGAATAGGGGGCAGCTTCATCGCCCAATCCTCAGTCAATGTATCAATCTGCGTTTTTTGCTTATCATCTTCCAGCATCTGGCTAACCCAGGTTTCTGCGGCAAGCGCATACATATAAGCTTGATCGGCTTCCAGCATGTTGCCGGTGCGACGAATATCCAACTGCTGGCGCGAAGCCATGGACACGGCGGCCACGGTAACCAGCGCTGCTATCAACAATGCTGTAATCAAGGCCACGCCCTGCTGTTTGTGTCGATGCTTCATCGAACGCATCAACCAGGCACCCGAAACAGGCGTGTGATACGGCCTTCAGATTCCGTTTCCAACGTCACTTCCACTGCGCGTGGTGGCGTCACACTGGCCTTTCCACCCAACTGGCTACTGGGCCAGGAATTCTGCCATGTGTTTTTGTCGTTAAGAAAACGCAATTCCAGTTTATCAACACCTTCCAACAACACACTTTCCAAAGGCTCAGTGTCCTGCGCACGATCCAACACATTCCAATAAACCCGCAACAAGTTTCCATCGCGTAGCCCGTAGGCCACCCTCTGTAAATTGCTGCGTGTGCGTCCCGCCGGATTGCGCCAACCGGTGCGCGTTAACTCCAGCTGATAACGCCCCGTTTCCACACCCAGCATAGCAGGGCGCACTTCAGCATACTCATTGCGAATCGAACGATTGGCAGCCTGTTCAATATCACGACCTAACCATAAAAAGGCCATCTGTAACTGACTGAGGCGCTCAGCATGTTGCGTCGTCACCGCCTTGGCCGTCATCACACTGTTAAGGCCGCTATAAGACATTGCCGCCAGCAACGCAAAAATACCCAATGCCACTAATAGCTCCAGCAAGGTAAAACCCGCTTGGCGGTTAACCAGAATCATGACTGGCCTACAAACCCGGTCAGGGTCACCAGTGGTGATTCGTCATTTTCATCCGAACGCACACGCACATCCACGCGGCGAATTTTCTGATTTGGTGTTTTGCTCACTTTCACCGACCAAAACCATTCGTGGCGCGCCATCAGTGTACTGCCTTTGGTGGTTCTGATAGACGGCCATTTTTTATCAACATGCAATTCGGTCATTTTATTCATCGCGACCCAATGGGCATAGGTGCGTTGTTGCAGACTGGAGGCATTGCGGGCACCATTGGTCACGGCACTGGCAGCCGCCGCCAGGGAAAAAGCAATAACGGCTAGCGCAACAATTACTTCCAATAAAGTGAAGCCCTGGCAACGGGGTGAAAAAACCTTAGCTGTTTTCATCATCTGCCCGGGTCAGAACCAGTTTGCCGTTAATCAGGCCTTGCAGTGAATATTCTTCACCTTCATCTGTTTTCAAGGTCAGAACAAAAGGGGTCAGCTCGCCGCTGGACAATATAAAGATACGCGGCAGGCTTTCCTTGTCTTCAAAGCTGGTTTCGATACCTTCCAGCCACAATTCAAGTTCAATAGCCTCAGGCAATGGCCGTTCACGCAACATGTTATCCTCTTCCACCAACTGCCAGTCTGCTTTACTCAGCTCCAAAAACCGGTAACGATCATGGTCAAATTCCAGGGCCAGTTCACGCCCCTGTAATACAGCCTCTTCACCCGCCAGTCGAATCAGGCCGTGCAAACGTTCAGCCTCGTCCTGTACAACACGGCTGGTATTTTGGCCAATAGAGAGGCTGGCAAAACTGACGATGATGCCAATAATCAGAATCACCGCTAACAGCTCAAGCAGGGTAAAACCGGCGTGTGCTTTTCCGCCGGGGTGTTGTGACAATTTCAAAGATAGAATCATTAATTTAGATTAAGCTGTCTCATCTAGGCCCGACAGACTTCTGATAACAAGGGCGGCGTTCAAAAAATGCTATTGCAAACCCCAGTTACCTACATCCGCGTTGGCATCATCGCCACCTGGCTGACCATCAGCACCCAGCGAAAAAACATCAACGGCACCCTGTATGCCAGGCGAAAGATATTGATAATCATTCCCCCAGGGGTCTTTGGGCAGGCGGTCCATGTACTGTTTCCAGTTACGGGGCTCCGGCGTGCCGCCGGGTTTGCTGATCAACGCTTGCAAACCCTGGTCGGTATTGGGGTAAACAAAATTGTCGAGTTTGTAAAGATTCAGCGCACTTTCCAAGGCACGGATATCCGCCTTGGCCTTGGTGGTACGTGCTGCATCCGGACGATCCATAACGCGCGGCACAACAATAGCAGCAAGTATGCCAAGGATGACCACAACCACCATGACTTCGATAAGGGTAAATCCGAATTGTTTCCCTGGCGCGGCTTTTTGGGTTTTCACGTTTGTCTCCATTCTTTTACACTGGCCTTTATGATAATGATTTTCAATGAAATGAATACTAACATCAGGAGCTTGTCCTGTACGGCTGAAATATCATGAGCACCTTATCGCTATCACAGCTCCGCGCTCATAGCCTGCTGCCCTTAGCACTGACCCTGTGTGTGACGCTATTGGCACTGGGAGGTTCCGAACTAACAGCCATTTTGCGCTTTGATCGCGGGGCACTGCTACACGATGTTCAGGTCTGGCGGTTGTTTACTGGTCATTTGGTACATCTGGGTTGGTCACACACGGGATTGAACATTGCTGGGTTGGCGTTAATTTGGATGCTGGTCGGCCATCGGTTTACTACCTGGCAATGGTCTGTTATTAGCATTGCGCTCATGCTGGGCATCAGCCTAGGTTTGCTCATTTTCAACCCAACATTGAGCTGGTATGTAGGGCTGTCCGGTGTGCTGCACGGTTTGCTGGTAGCCGGGGCTGTGGCAGACATTCGCAGCGGTGACAAAACCGCGTGGCTGCTGCTGATCCTGATTGCTGCAAAACTGGCATGGGAACAAATGACTGGGGCTTTACCCGGTTCCGAAGCCGCTGCCGGTGGCGCTGTCATCGTTGATGCTCATTTTTACGGTGGACTTTTCGGGCTATTGCTAGGCGGTCTGTTTAAACCTAAAACCACACAGCAACAGACCTGAACCCTGTTTATTTCACCACACGCAACTGAGGCCCACCCGATTTGGGCTTTGCTTTGCTCGTTTCATCAGGGCTGTGATCTTCGTCATCATTGAACACCATGCCCCGGCCATTTTCACGCGCGTAAATAGCCAAGGCGGCCGCAACAGGTACACTGACATGCATGGGCTTGCCGCTGAAACGAGCACTAAAACTGACTTCTTCACCCGTCATGTCAAAGTTTTGCACTGCCGCAGGCGCAACATTAAGAATAATTTTACCATTGTTAACATGTTCCAACGGTACTATCACATGAGGATGCTCAGCATTAACCAACAAATACGGCGTCATATTGTTATCAACAATCCATTCATAAATGGCTCGCATCAAATAAGGGCGACTGGAATTCATTGTTCACACATCTCACACATACAACAAAACCGATTGACCATCACGCTTAACCTTCACGCATTTCCCGCTCTTTTCCACTGAGACTGGTCTGAAAAGACTCCCGCTCAAACAAGCGTTGCGCATAATCTTCCAACGGTTTGGCCACAGCAGACAACTTAATGCCATATGTCGGTAAACGCCATAAAATGGGGGCTACAGCACAATCCAGCAACGACAGCTCATCACTCATAAAAAAGGGTTTTTGTTCAAAAATCGGCGCTATCACAGTAAGGCTGTCACACAGCTCTTTGGCAAGTTTTGTCTTGTCACGACCTTTTTGCAATCTCTCCACCAAGCTGTCCCAATCTTGTTGAATACGGCACAGGGTCATACGGCTTTGTGCACGAGAAACAGGATCCACCGGCATCAATGGCGGATGAGGAAAACGTTCGTCCAGATACTCCATAATCACCTGCGCGTCATAAAGCACCAGTTCGCGGTCTACCAGCGTAGGCACCTTGCCGTAAGGGTTCAATTCCATCAGGTCTTCAGGCGGATATGCAGGATCCACGTCAACCCCTTCAAAATTAATACCTTTCTCGGCTAAAACAATACGTACACGATGACTGTATAAATCAGTAACACCGGAAAAAAGATTCATTATGGATTTTCTATTGGCCACGACTGACATTGAGTGTTTCTCCAACTACTGCTGTCCAAGGGAATAATGCTTGAGAGGTGAGGGATTATACCTGAATAATCAGGAAACCTCTGAAATAGACGGCAAGACAATGATTTAACTGGAATTCATGTTTTAAAAAACAAGAAAAAATTTATCGGTTTCACCCTCTTCCCGACAAACAACAGCAGCAAACCAACACGGGTAAAATTCAGCGAATGTCTCGCCAATATTCTTTTTTTAACAGCAAAGTCAATACCAAAAGCCCGGCAAGAAACAGCAACACCCATTTACCCAAAGCCAAACGTTGCAACTTGCTAGGTTCACCTAAATAGGCAAGAAAAGTAACCAAGTCTCGCACTACGGCATCGTACTCTGCGCTATTTAGCAAACCTTCTTCAACAAGCGTAAAACCACGAATGACCTCCGATGTATTGCCTTGCTCATCAGTATGGCTTTCTATAATCGGTACTTGCAAACCCTGCAACTCCCACAACACATGAGGCATGCCCACATCCTTAAACACGGCATTATTAACTCCCCAGGGACGGGAATCGTCCCGGTAAAACGAACGCAAATAAGTGTACAGCCAATCAACGCCACGAGCGCGGGCAATCACCGACAAATCCGGCATTGCCATACCGAACCAGCGTTTCGCATCCTCCGCAGTCATCGCCACCTTCATCATCTCACCCACTTTGGCATCAGTGGTGATCAATTGGCTACTCACTTCGTCATTACTCATACCCAAATCCTGAGCAATACGGCTATAACGCATTAACGCCGCAGAGTGGCAATTAAGACAATAATCCACAAACAGCTTTGCGCCACGCTTGATCGCCTCTCGATCATCCAACTGAATATCTGCCGGGACTAACACCACATCACCACCTCCCGCTGAAACATTCACCGGAAGAAAGCCGGAAAACAACAAAAGCATCATGGCAAATAATGGCTTCACTTTCCCGTTACCCTTTCTGGTGGTGGTTTGGTTTTATCCAGCTTGCTGTAAATCGGCATCAACAAGAAAAAAGCAAAATACAACACACTGAAAATACGTGAAAACAACGTTGCTAATGGCGATGCGGCCACCGTACCCAAATAAGCCAGGCCGACAAAACTGACAACAAATATGCCCAATGCCCACTTGAACCAGAGGCCACGATAACGCACAGACCTGACTCGACCACGATCCAACCAAGGCAACAAAAACAACACAACAATCGAGGCACCCATGGCCACCACACCCAGAAACTTATCCGGCACAGCGCGTAAAATGGCGTAAAATGGCGTAAAATACCACAAGGGTGCAATATGCTCCGGTGTTTTAAGTGGGTCAGCCGGCACAAAATTATCTTTTTCTAAAAACCACCCCCCCATTTCCGGGGCATAAAAAATCACCGCAGAAAAAAGCATCAAAAACACCACCACACCCACCAAATCCTTCACCGTGTAATACGGATGAAAGGGAATACCGTCTAATGGAACACCGTTTTCATCTTTGTGTTTTTTGATCTCAATACCATCCGGATTATTCGACCCCACCGAATGTAGTGCAATCATGTGAAACAACACCAGGCCAATCAACAACAACGGAAAAGCAATCACATGAAAAGCAAAAAAACGATTGAGCGTAGCATCAGCCACCACAAAGTCACCTCGAATCCACAAAGCTAACTCGTCACCGATGTAAGGAATTGCACCAAACAGGGAAATGATCACCTGCGCTCCCCAAAATGACATTTGCCCCCAAGGTAACAAATACCCCATAAAGGCTTCAGCCATCAACACTACAAAAATCAACATTCCAAACACCCACAACAACTCACGCGGCTTACGATAAGAGCCATAAAGCAGGGCACGAAACATATGCAAATAAATGACGATAAAGAAAAATGACGCGCCGGTAGAATGGATGTAACGAATCAACCAACCCCAGTTTACATCCCGCATAATGTATTCCACCGAAGCAAAAGCAGTACCTGCGGTGGGCTTGTAATTCATCGTAAGAAATATGCCGGTGACCAATTGAATCACCAACATTAAAAAAGCTAAAGAGCCAAAGAAATACCAGAAATTCAGATTTTTAGGCGCATAATATTTAACTAGGTGATCCTGCCAAAATGCAGTCACTGGGAATCGCTCATCAGCCCACTCACGTAAATCACCCAGGCCACGCAATATTTTATCAAACATTAAATAACCTCCGAATCAACACCCACCAGCAAACGGGTTGCCGACACATAATGATGAGGTGGTATAACAAGATTTGAGGGTGCGGGCATGCCCGAATACACACGGCCTGCAAGATCATAGGTAGAGCCGTGACAAGGACAAAAAAACCCGCCCTTCCAATCCGGGCCAAGATCCGGGGGAGAAAACTCGGGCCGGTACGTTGGTGAACAACCCAAATGAGTGCAAATACCAATCATTACCATATATTCGGGATTAATAGAGCGCTGAACATTTTTGGCATAAACAGGCTGTTGGGAAAGCTCATCCGAATTCGGATCGCGCAGAAACTTATCCAACTCCGGCAGTATTTTCAGCATTTGCTCGTTACGACGTAACACCCAGACTGGCTTGCCACGCCATTCCACCGTCATCATCTGACCTGGCTCCAGCTTACTGATATCCACATCAATGGGAGCACCCGCAGCTTTTGCCTTTTCGCTCGGGTCCATTGACAATACAAACGGCGTGGCCACATAAACTGCACCAACGCCACCCATGGCCGCCGTTGCCGCCAGCAACATTCGCCGCCGACCATGATCAATTTCATCCGCGCTCACATAACTCTCCTTGATGACAAATAGTCCCGTTGAACCTGAATCAATCAGTTGAATCTGTTGCGAACATCCAGCACACCGTCAAAGTTATTTTGGTGGGGCACCCAAGGTGCAAAAAATAAAGCCACCTACTACCCGGGGAGCATAGCAGAGAATAAACATAACGCAGCATTGTTTGTTTTAATATAATTATAAACTAATACTTCTAGAGCAAACGATGGCCTTTTCCTGGTTAATTCTAAATCAATTAACTCGTAGCGAGGACACCTACGGTGCGAAAGATAAAGTAACCCCGCACCCTTTGCTATGAAAACACCAGCGACACTCCCGCATAACATTGATCTGGGTGTATTTTAGTAAATTCCACACAGGCACAAAAAAGGGCTCCGAAGAGCCCTTTTTCATATTCACTGCATACCAACCACAATGTCCATTAACATCTCACTATGTGCGCACCAAACCATATTTGGTCATCGCCTTACGCACGGAGAACCAGCCGACAACGATGATCAATAAAGTCACTACGATGTCGAAGACTGAGGTCATAGGGATGCGGTAGAACTCCGGCGATACTGAACCGGCAACCCAGGTGTAGCGCTCAATCCAAGTGCCCAGCAAAATACTGATGGCAACAAATACAATCACAGTCGGATTGTGGCGGTTTGGTGTCCACACCGCTAAAGTAAGGAAGGGCACGGCAAACTTCAGCACAAGGAAGGTCCACCACAGCGGGGCCAGATCATAAAGCATCATGTTGTGATAACGATCCATTTCTTCCGGCAAACGCCCGTACCACATAATTAGATATTGCGTGAAGTAAAAATACGTCCACAAAATTGTGAAGGCCAATATCATTTGCGCTAAATAATTAAACACAAAAGGTTTGTAGGGTTTGTTCACCTTACCGGAACGGTGCAACATGATTAACACAAGCGCCAGGAAGGCCAAAAAGAAATGAAACATACTAACGAACTGGTAGATACCGTAACTAGCACTATGCCAGTTCACTACCATGGTCATTTCAAAATCCCAGGCGATCATGGTGCCGTACAGCACATATACACCCGGAATGACCAAGGCAATATTACGGAAAGTGCGATGTACCTTAGGGTCATCACTCACATCCGTCAGGTGCTGGTATTTGATAAACAGACAGAAAAAACCTGCCACCACCAGAAAACCCAGAATCTGGCGCGTTACCAAAAAGCCGTAATTCAACCAGGCACTAAGATGCACATCTTCATCATCCGCAAGAGACAACCACGGGAAAGTGCTTTCCCCACTGTAAAGCAACAGTAGTAACAACACACCGGCCAGTGGAAACAGTGCCGCCGTGGAAACCGCAAAATATCTCACTTGAAAGCGCCATTGACCATTCACCAGATGCAGGATTGACGCAAACGTCACACCTGCCAGCGCCAAATACAGCACAATGAGGAAATTTGTGGTCAACACCGACCAGCTGCCAAAATTTTCCATTTAACCCTTACCCCTTTTTATCTATTCTTGTAGACCGTGGCAAAACGCATGCCCTTTTGCCGCACCCTTAATTTGCTGCAACCTGAGCTTCTTTCACCAAACCATGTTTGAGATAGTTCACTACATGCCAGCGTTCTTCGACAGTCAGGTCATTAGAACCGCCCTGCTCCCCCGGTACACCATAAGCAGGCATTACATAACTGCCAAATGTAATCGTGCCCCACAACCAGCCTTCAGTCATTGATTGCTGTACATAGTCATCAGTCAGCGCAATAGCACCTATTTTACTACTCACAGGCGAGTCCGCCTGACCTGTATTACCATGACAGGTAGCACAATAAATGAGGTAAAGAGTACGTCCCTCTTTCAGTGAGGCTGCGGTCACCGCTACAGGGTTAACCAAGTCTCGGGCTTCCTCCCGGTTCGCCACCTTGGTGGGAATTCCCATCACGGGAACCGAACGTGCCGGGAAAGGTGTCATTGCCCCTTCTTGTGGTTTAATGCTGGGCTGGTTCATCATATCTTGCGACCATGGCCAAGCCAGCGCCGCAGAAGGAATCACCAACGCAGCTAACAATACCGCAATGCGTTTCATCGAATGGTTGGTTGCACACTTCATCGAATCGCCTCTTCTCGAATTTCCAGTACCTTGTGCTTTTGAAAAAGCCCTTTCACTGATTCACTAATGCTGTCGTCGATTTCCACAATAATGGCCACTTGATCCAGACTCACCTTTTCGCTGTATAACGCGCTACGTTTTTTCAGCAAGCCCGACAAAAAGATAAAGGCGAAAAACGTCATCCATACTGCAAAGAAAATCAACATTTCGTAAATCAACACAATATTTGACGGCAACGCAATAATCGGCTTACCCCCTTGGGGTTGCACCAAAAAAGATGCCTGTGCAGCAGCCAAAAATATGAAGCCGAAAACCACACCAAAAATAGCCCCTGCCAGGGTAAATTTTTGAATATGCACCGGACGATCACCCAGCACCTCTTCCACTTCAGGATGCTCAATGGGCGATGTCATGGTGACATCATCCACTGTCAAGCCTGGCACTTCATTGCGGCGAATATCGGCGATAGCGTCATGAGCCTCTTCAAAATCACCAAACAGGCCCATCATTCTTTTTTTACTCATTTATGCACCCCCTCCGCCGCCAGTTGTTTGCGTCGCCGGCTTCGCATGATCTGTCATACGTGCCAGATCCTCTTCACCCGCAGACCGCTTACGATGAAAAACCATTTCTTTCACCTCATACATGGATACTGACGGGAACACTTTAACAAATATCAGGAACAACATGCCAAACCAGCCAAAGCTGCCAAACACGATGGCCCATTCAACGATGCTGCCGTACATGATATCCCACTGATGTGGTTCATGTGACATGGACAATGTCGGTGCCACAATCATCCAACGTTCGAAGAACATGCCCAGATTCAGGAACAGCGAGACTACAAACATGGTAGGCATATGCCGACGCAATTTCCTGAAGGCCAGCGCAAACGGCAACACAGAGCCACAGAAAAGCATGGTCCAGAATATCCAGGCATAAGCGCCGGTTGCTTTGGCGATCAACAGCTCTTTGTTATAGACATCGTGGCCATACCAGACAGAAGCAAATTCAATAAGATTCAGGTAAGTCCACACCATGGCAATGGCAAAAGTCAGCTTGGCTGTTTTTTCCATAATTGGCAGCGTCATGTAATCCTCGAAGCGGAAGAAATAACGCAACAGAATAAACAGCGTGATGATAGCTGCACAGCCCGAATACAACGCACCTGCCACAAAATACGGTGGGAAAGAGGTGATATGCCAGCCCGGCATAATAGACATGGCAAAGTCAGCTGACACAATAGAGTGTACCGATACCGCCAAAGGAATAAGGAAGCAAGCCATCAACAGATAAATCTTTCGGAAGTGCCGCCATTGACGGTCGCTACCTACCCAGCCCAACGCCAGGATGCCATACAGTTTTTTACGCCATCCTGTGGTGTTATCACGACAGATCGCCAAATCAGGAATCATACCCACAAACAGGAACAACATGGATGCTGTCAGGTAGGTGGTAATGGCAAAAGCATCCCATACCAACGGTGAACGGAAGTTTGGCCAAATACCCCGGTCACTGACATAAGGAAGCACCCAGTACAGATTCCAGACACGCCCCAGATGAATCATCGGAAATATGCCTGCTGTCAACAATGAGAACGTTGTCATAGCTTCGGCAAACCGATATATCGGTTTGCGCCAATCAGCATGGATCAAATGTAAAATCGCTGACAATAACGTGCCGGAGTGACTCATGCCAATCCAAAACACAAAAGCAGCAATGTACATGTCCCACATATGTGGGTTATTCAGAGCAGCTGTACCCATACCGACGGTATACTGAATATATTCTGCCAGTACCGCACAGGCTACCATGGCAAGACACACCGCAAGCGTAATCCAATAAGCGGGACGTGGATTTTCCATACTCTTCAACACATCTGTGTTGATTTTGGCCCATGCAATCTGCTCGTTAATATCTTTTTCTGTGACCATCGTCATTGTTATATCACCTTAATCTTTTTGACGGCTCTGCTTAAAAAGTCTTTTATCCCTTTACAACACGGGGTGTAAAACTCATAACACCTACGTTATATGTCTTCACGAACCCGCTCAAGGTACATCACCGACGGATCGATATTGAGCTCTTCAAAGATTCGATAACCACGTAAATCTGTATCTTTTTTCGCATATTTGGTTTTTTGGTATATACCACGTTCAACTTGATGCTTTTTCCAGAGTTTACTGACCATACTGTTTTCATCCATGGTGTCACCAAAGACAATGGCGGAGGTCGGACACGCCTGCGCACAGGCTGTCACCACTTCACCGTCTTTCACTGAACGATCTTCCATAAAGGCTTTATCCTTGACGGTACGAATTCGCTGTACACAGAAAGTGCATTTTTCCATCACACCCTTGTCGCGCACAGTAATATCCGGATTGAGCTGTTGCTCCATTGGTTCCGGCCAAGATGATTCGTAATAAGAATAAAAATTGAAGTAACGCACACGGAAGGGGCAGTTATTGGAGCAATACCGTGAACCAATACAACGGTTATATACCTGTGCATTCAGGCCATCCGGTGTGTGGTAAGTCGCTGCTACCGGGCAAACCGGCTCGCAAGTCGCTGCGCCACATTGCTGACACATCATTGGCAGAAAACTGGCACCCTGCTCCGGATGTTCCAGTTCCTGCTGATCCCAATAACGCTCGATGCGCATCCAGTGCATAGCCTGACCACTTTCGAATTTTTCCTTACCCACGACAGCCAGATTGTTTTCGGCATAACAGGCTGTAGAGCAGGCATTACAGCCAGTGCATAAATCCAGATTGATCGCCATGGCCCAACGATGTTCATATTCGTGATGACCACCCTCTTCAGCACCTTTGCGATAGTCTGACCAGTGATTAAGAATATTATCCAATGACATGATTAAGTGCCCTCCGTACGACGAACCTGCTCAACTGGCACGGTTCCCACCAACTTACGTCCCACTTGGCTGTCTCCAGCCCCCGTTCCCATTCGCACGATGGATAACGAATCCGGTGGCCCTACCCGTTTCACAGTCACTCGCGTGCTGTACATGGCCAGTTCACCAGTTTTGTCATCCGTAGCTGCATCAAGAATGTGCAGAGGGTTGATGCCCAGCCCCTTGGCATACCGTCCATAGGCTTCATGTCCCTGGCCCAGCGGTATGGCCACTGCGTCGGCATGCATGCCTTTCAGTAACACCACTCGTAACGTAACAGAGCCCTGCACTGAACTCACTTTCACTAATCCTAAATTTTCAATGCCCATTTTGGCAGCGGTGTCCGGATGCATTTCCGCCCAGGAATCCCATACCACTTTACTGATCTGATCCGGGGCTTCCTGCAACCACGGCAGGTTGGCGTGCCGACCATCAAACAGACCCAGGCGAGGAGATGGCATCAATGTCAAACCGGCACTGTCATCTACTACAGGTGCTGCAAATGAAACAACCGTGGATTGTAAATCTTTCGCTCCGACGTCCACCTTGATAACGCCGGTCTGCAAGGCAGCATTCCAAAACTCATCATTACTTTGGGCATCATTTTTCACTGATGTCGGCATAGCGACAAAGGCATTACGCAGGTACGCATAATAATCTTCGAACTGGCCGTACTCTTCTTTTTTGCGCTGCTTGAGCAAGGTCAACAGGATATCGCCAAAACCTTTGGTTTCCGCATTCAATTTTTCCATCAGCGGCTGCTGCACCTGAATCGCACTGGACTCAGCCTGATCAGCGGGTACCTGCGTACCCCAATCTTCCAGATAGGAACTCATCGGCAGCACCAAATCGGCAGCCATTGTAGTTTCGTCAGGGAACTGGGAAATCGCCACTTTAAAACCGATATTAGCCATTGCCTCTGTCAGCCCCAAGCTTTCCGGCGCTGTGTAAACCGGGTTACTGCCATGAAAGATTACCGTATCCAGTTTTTTCGCTTTGGCTGCTTCTGCAAAAGCGACCAAATCGGCGGTACCGCCTTGCTTGGCCATGAGCTGTGGGAAAGGAAAGTCTCCCGCAGATTCGATGGTTTTGCCGACATTACCAAGAATGTGATTGAGCATCATGATAGCCGCTGTTGTAGCATAACCCTGTGTCTGACCTTCTACACTGGCACCTGCCAACACCAGACTCGGTGAGCGCTCGGTCAGCAGCTGGGTTACTCGCTGAATGCGGTCTCCAGCAACACCGGTAATTTTCGCCACTTTACTAATATCATAACTATTGATCAGCGTGCGTACATCAGATGGGATACCCGCATCACTTAATTTAATTTTGTTGAGCAACAAATTCGCCATGCCTAATGCCAGCACCGCTTCTGTGCCCGGTTTGATGGCTAACCACAAGTCAGCACTACCGCCCGTCAATGACATTTTGGATTCGATCTGCACCAGTAATCCGCGCTCTTTATTGGTGCGAAATTTCGCGTATTGCACGGAATACTGTACCGGTGACTGACTGGCACCCATAAAATCAGCACCGAAAGAAACAATCATTTTTGCTTTGTCGAGACGCAGACGGGGGTTGGCCTCACCCAGCATGTCCTGATTGACGGCACGAGACACCGCATTGTTAACAACTTCGTGCGCGTAGTGGTTTGTTGACCCCATGGCATCGAGGTGGTTTGTCAACAGCGCAGATTGGTGGCCACTGACGGTACCTGTAAACCAAGCAAAACGGTTGCCGCTGACGGCACCCAGTTTTTCTTCCAACATTGCCAGCGCTTTGTCCCAGCTAACCGGAGTCAGACTACCTCCACTCCGCATCATCGGCGTAGAGATGCGATCAGGATTGTAATGACCTTGCACACCCGCCTGCCCCATCATGCAAAGTTTGCCATTGCTCACTGCTGAGTCCGGATTGCCCTCCAATTTCAGCACCCGGCCTTCCCGCACCCGGCCGTGAATACCACAACCCGCTGCACACTGCGTGCAAGTTGAGGCATACCAGACACCCACACCCGGAATGACATATTCTTCCGGCATAAGGTAGGACATAACTTCTTCCTTACCTTCTTCCAGAGTAACGGTCGTGGGCATATCGCAACCTGTCAGTGCGACACCGGCACCACTCCAGCCCATCACTTTCAAAAAACTTCTACGGTTCATTTTTCCGCTCATAATCGTTATCCCGCTCTATTGAACCAGCTCAAATCCACATTAGCCAACATGGGCTGATTACTTGTGACACTTCCAACAATCGCCCGGCGCACCCAGATCCTTGTTGGCTATATGACAATTAACACAGAAGCCCATGTTCAGTGGCTTCACTTTATTGGCCACCGTCATGTTTTCCACATCACCATGACAAAACGCACATATTTCCTTGATGTTTTCCACCGGAAACTCACGATCAAACGCTAGGGTTTTCAAATGCTTTTCATGGGTAAAATGCACGAAGTCCGGTAGATCATGGACTTTTTTCCAAGGAGGGGACTCTTTGTTTTCCCAGTATTTTGTCAGCTGTTGAATGCGCGGTTTATCCGTCGCAATCACCTTGTGACAACCCATGCATTTGCTGGTAGGTGGAATACCTGCCACCGTGCTGCGACGTGCATAGGTATGACAATACATGCAGTTAATGTCGTTATCCTTGACATGTATGTCGTGTGGAAAGTCGATGGGCTGCGGCACATCTTCACCCTTATGCGTGCCGCTTGGCGCTACCACATCATACTTGACAGCCATTGCCATGGAGGACATCAGCAACATCACCAGGAATACCATCCCGGCAAGTCCAGTCCTGGCAAAGCCTGCGCCCGGATTGATCAAACGGTTCATCACTACCATTTTCTTCCTCGATACATTTTGTTGTTTATCAACTTTTGTTTTCACTTAATATTTTCACGGCACCCCAACTACTGCAAAAGCAATCAATGGGCTAAAACGCGGAAAACACTACCCTGCCAGATAAATAACTGGCAAAGCATTCTCTATTACACAGCTCTCGCTGCAATATGGAAATTTTCAGACTTCTGCTAAATCAAGCCAGCCGAAGTAGCTGCTTGTTCTCCCTCAATTCTTTGCGGATCGTACCCGCTTGTTATTTTGAACAGGCTGCTCTCATTCAGCTTGTCATTATCATTATCGTCGCAGTTTTTGGCGGTCTACCTAACTGGCACATCTCACAGAGGCACCTTAAATCAAACTGACCAACCGCAACGCATTTTCGGTCGCACGTAACCTACCATAACCCACGCATATCAGAATATTATTATTAAGCCGACAAAAGCAATTATCAGCCTTATCTACGCCGGTCGATGCTAGACTAATCCCAGCGGGCGTGTCAACGCAATTCATCAGAAAAAAACTCAGGAAATATTTACACAAGAATCTTCGCATTGCATTGGTGCAATCATCCGCGCATTGCGACACCCTTCGGGCGAAGTTGCCCCAAGTCAGTGCATTTAAGTGCATCTACACGGTGGCAACACCATAAGCTAGGCCTGTTTAATCAGCAATACGTACTGTCAAAACATCGCATGGCGCATGATGCAACACAGCATTAGCCACTGAGCCCAGCAATCGTAACAGACCATGACGACTATGATGCCCAAGGACAATCAGGTCAGCGTCGGTATTTTTTGCGTGTTCCACAATACCTGATTTAACTGACCCTTGTACAACGATTGACTTAACGCGATTATGTGCCAATTGCTCGCTCAGTGTTGTTAACATTTCTTCCGCATGAGCCACCAGTTGCCGCACAATTTCTTCTTGTTGCGGCAAAACCAGTTCATTGGCCAAATCAATGGGGATGTATTCCACAACATGAAACAGACTAAGCTGAGCACGGTAATCATTTGCTAACTCTACCGCGCGTGAAAACACAGCGGTGTTTTCAGCGCTTAAATCAACCGCGCACACAATATGTTGATAACCACTCATGACGACCTCCTTTTTTAACTCATTTCAAACCACTTACCCAAAATAAGTCTATCCTGAATTAACCCGTTGGATCGTAGCGAAAGCGGCTATGGCATTTTAAGAAACAATACATTATTTACCAATGAATACATAACCCCAAACTGTTTGCCAGCCACTGGAGCCGGATATTGTTCCAAATAATTCTGGCGCATGTCATCACCGATTCTCCAGACCAAGACGATATGCGCCATTACAAATATAAACCCATATATTTTCAGTATCTTAATATTGTTTTTACTTATTGAAAATGCTGCAAATATCAACGAAATATAGGTAACGATAATTGCTACGCCATCAACAACTATTAAAAATGCTGACAACATAACCAACAGCATCGCGATAACTCCGGATACAAACTTGAGTTTCATCATAAACCTAAATTCCGCAGTTGACCGCTTATAGGGCGTGCTAACACATTGCTAAATATGGTGTTTTGAGTTTCTGTCGGGCTCACTTGTTGAGTGAGTCGCTACGACCAGTGTAGCACGTTGCCTTTTGCATCTAGCTGCGTTGCGAATCGTCGCAATAGCGGGCTATTACTCCTCATCGCGCCTGACCAGCCACAAAACTCAACGCACTCTACAGGCCATTCAACTGCGGATTTTAGAATAAAAATTAAATGCACTTTTCTGATCATCCCCCGCAACAGATTTCAGGTAAGTTGCCACACAATCATGATATTTCTAACAAACAGGTAATAATTGGCCCTATTTCTTCCTCAATAAAGCCTGGGAAACATCAATCGCTTTTTCAAGATAATCATCGTACAAGCCAGGCGTTTGGTAACCTACAATTTGTGGTACCAGCTCTTTACCTGTTGCATCAACCAGCTGCAAAGTCGGCACGACCTCTACACCTCGATCAATCACAAAATTTTCAGCGTTGCGCTCACGTCCTTTGAAATCACGCAAAGTGTCGTATTTTTCCATCATGACTTTGCGCAATATAACCCGCTGTGGATCAATGCCAGCAAGACGCATGGGCCCCAGCACTTCGGTTTCTAGGCGCTTGCAGTAGTGACAATTTTCGGTAGCAAACATCAACAGGATGGGTACACCATTTTCGCGTGACAGCTTGCTTAAGACAGTCATGTCCAGACTGGTGGCAAGTCGAAGTTTTTCTGGCACGAACAGACCTTCGTCCATTTCCTCAGGCGTTACGTCGGCTGTATGCCCGACAGGCTGGATGAACAGCAGCAAAAAAAACAGAAAATATCGCATTACTTGCCCCTAAAACCGCTCCCGTTCATTGCAACCTCTAATCCCCAAGCCGGGAATAACGGAAAATATAGCTTCTGAACCTAAAACCCGCAGATGAATGACCGATAGAGTGCGTTGAATGTTGTGGCTGGTGAGGCGTGAGGAGGAGTAATAGCCGACTATTGCAACAATTCACAACGCGGCCAGACGCAAAAGGCAACGTACTCGACAAATCGTAGTAATCTCATTCAACAAACGGCTCTTCTCCGCTTTGTTGAGTGAAAAAGGATGCTGGCTCCCCTATAACCTGTTGAAATGTAAAACTTCTCACGATCTTACATACGGCAGGTAATATGAGCACCAACATCCCAGCAAATATTCTGT
>Ga0256839_1000360_pt1 | contig 59063 bp, 53 predicted proteins | sample 354166metaG_FD_185968 | JGI IMG/M metagenome (GOLD analysis project Ga0256839, IMG submission 185968) | Hydrothermal vent microbial communities from Mid Atlantic Ridge, Atlantic Ocean - 354-166 | ecosystem: Environmental > Aquatic > Marine > Hydrothermal vents | place: Atlantic Ocean: Mid...
ACAAAGGTCATGGAAGGGCGCATGGTGCGAATCCTCTCCTGGTATGACAACGAATGGGGGTTCTCGAACCGAATGGCAGATACCGCCGTCACAATCGGCAAGATGATCTGATGACCCCGCCGGCGCTGCCCGGCACCGCCGAGCAGCCGGCTCAGGGTTCGTGCATCTTCCTGATGCGGCGCACCATCCACCAGGCCAGCACCAGCACCAGCGGGGTTGTCAGCGCATAGAGCAGCGGCTTGTCGAGCCCCCACCCCTTGGCCAGGGGCGTCAGCGCATAGACCACGAGGTTGATCGCATAATAGCTGATCGCCACCGCGCTCAGCCCCTCGACCGTCTTCTGCAGGCGCAGTTGCAGATCGGCGCGCCGGTCCATCCGGGCCAGCAGCTGCTGGCTCTGGGCGCTGCGCTTCACCTCGACCCGGGTGCGCAGCAGATCGCCGGCCCGCTTGGCGCGCTCGGCCAGCGCCGCAAGCTGGCGGGCCACCGAGCGCACGGTGCGCATCGCCGGTTCGAAGCGGCGCAGCATGAACTGTCCGAAGGTCTGGCGACCGGGGAAGCGCTCTTCCTGCATCGCGGCAAGCCGTTCCGAGACGATGGCGCGATAGGCCTCGGTGGCCGAGAAGCGGAAGCTCGACTGTGCGATCAGGTTCTCGATCTCGACCGAGATCGCCAGCAGTTCGTCGAGCACCTCTTCCTCGGGGCGTTCGTGGCCGCGGATATGGGCCATCAGCCGTTGCATCTTTTCATCGAGATCGGCCAGACGGCGCGCCAGCGCCCGGGCCCGCGGCAGGGCCAGCAGCGCCATTGTCTTGTAGGTTTCCACCTCGCACAGGCGCTGCACGATGCGGCCGATGCGCCGGGGGCTGGTATCGGGGCGCACGAACACGGCAAAGCGCAGATGCCCGGCCGGATCGATGCGGAAATCGCCGGCCACCACCGCCATGCGGTCGGCGATGCAGGAAACCGCCAGGCTTTCGGGCACGAACCATTCGCCGAGCCGCCCATCGATTGCCGCTGTCACCGCCCGGTCGCAGGGATCCTCGCCCGGCATTTCCTCGACCCGGATCAGCGCCGAAGTCAGCCGCTTGCCCGGGGCCGCGGCCAGCCAGTCGGCGGGAAAGACATCGAACATCGCCGGATCGAAGGGCTTGCCGGCCACCCCGGCGCCGAACAGCGTATAGGTAACGAATTCGGTATGCAGTTCCCATTTCAGCCGATAGCGCCCGAGAGCGCCGAAATAATGGGTGGCACCGGGAGGCGGGTGCGGGGCACCGTAGCGATCGAGCAGCGCGATCAGATGGGCGCGGTCGGCCTCGCGATCGCGGTTGGCGGCATCTCTGGGCTGTTTCAACGCCAGATGCAGGGCATGGCTTGGCACGGCAAGCACCGGGAAGGGGCGGGCGTGCAGTTCATTGGCCAGCAGATAGCGCAGCGGGTGATCCTCGGTGCCCGTCCGGGCCGGACCACTGCCCTGGCGGCTGCCGGGGGACGTTCCGGCTGCGGTTGCTGCGGCCGTTTCCGCTGTGTCCGGTTCTTCTGCGCTCATGCCCTGCTCCGCCGGAAAGGGGCCGCCCCGGCCGGCTGACCGGGGCGGGCGGGTTGCCTCAGTCGATCCGCTTCAGCACCTCGTCCATGCTGCTTTTGGCATCGCCATAGAACATGCGGGTGTTTTCCTTGTAGAACAGCGGGTTCTCGATCCCGGAATAACCGGTGCCCTGACCTCGCTTGAGCACGATCACCTGCCCCGCCTTCCACACCTCGAGCACCGGCATGCCGGCGATCGGCGAATTGGGATCTTCCTGGGCGGCCGGGTTCACGATGTCGTTCGCACCGATCACGATGGCCACGTCGGTTTCGGGGAAGTCCTCGTTTATCTCGTCCATTTCCAGCACGATGTCGTAAGGCACCTTGGCCTCGGCCAGCAGCACGTTCATGTGCCCCGGCAGGCGGCCGGCCACCGGGTGGATGGCAAAACGCACCTCCTTGCCCTTGTCGCGCAGGCGTTTCACCAGTTCGCTGACCGATTGCTGGGCCTGGGCCACCGCCATGCCGTAGCCCGGCACGATGATGACGCTTTTCGCCCCTTTCAGAAGTTCGGCAACGCTGTCGGCATCGATCGGCACCATCTCGCCCTCGACCTCCATCGCCGGGCCCGAGGTGCCGCCGAAACCACCGAGGATCACGCTGATGAACCGCCGGTTCATCGCCTTGCACATGATATAGGAAAGGATTGCCCCCGAAGACCCCACCAGCGCCCCGGTAACGATCAGCAGATCGTTGCCCAGGGTAAAGCCGATCGCCGCTGCCGCCCAGCCGGAATAGCTGTTGAGCATGCTGACCACCACCGGCATGTCGGCCCCGCCGATACCCATGATCAGGTGATAGCCGATGAAACCGGCGATCAGCGTCATCAGCAGAAGCGCCCAGATGCCGGCGCCGTTGAAATACATCAGCCCCAGGATCACCGAAACGATCAGCGCCGCAAGGTTCAGCATGTGGCCGCCGGGCAGCTGCACGGGCTTGCCGTCGATCCTGCCGGCGAGCTTGCCGAAAGCCACCACCGAACCGGTGAAGGTGATCGCACCGATGAACACCCCGAGAAACACCTCGACCCGCAGGATCGCGATCTCGACCGCGTCCTTGTGGGCCAGCTTTTCGGCAAAGCCGGCAAGCCCCGCCTCTTTCAGCCACTGGGCCCTGCCGATTTCCGTCAGCGTATCGGGCACGTTGGCCTTCAGCGCCAGCACATGGGAAAGCTCGATGTCGGCATTGATGCCGATGAACACCGCCGCCAGCCCCACGAAACTGTGCAGCGCCGCCACCAGCTGGGGCATTTCCGTCATCTCGACCCTGCGGGCCACATACTGCCCCGCCCAGGCCCCCGCAGCGACCATCAGGAAAACGATCCACAGATGCCCGGTGCCGGGGCCGAAGATGGTCGCCAGCACGGCAACCGCCATGCCCACGATGCCATACCACACCGCGCGCTTGGCGCTTTCCTGGTTGCTCAGCCCCCCGAGCGAGAGGATGAACAGCACCGCGGCAGCGATATAGGCGGCGGAAACCAGTCCGTAACTCAGCATGATGCTACCCTCCCCTTACGAACGCCGGAACATGGCGAGCATCCGCCGCGTGACAAGAAAGCCCCCCACGATGTTGATCGTGGCGATCAGGATCGAGACGGCGGAAAGGATCACCACCAGCCAGTTGCCCGATCCCACCTGCAGCAGCGCGCCCAGGATGATGATCCCGGAAATCGCGTTGGTAACCGCCATCAGCGGCGTGTGCAGGGCGTGGGAAACGTTCCAGATCACCTGGAAGCCCACGAAACAGGCCAGCGCGAAAACGATGAAATGCTGCATGAAGCTGGCCGGCGCCCAGGCTCCGATCAGCAACATCAGCAGTCCGCCCGCCGCCAGCAGCCCCACCTGCTGGCGGGTGGCCTTGCGGAATTCCTCGACCTCGCGGGCGCGGATTTCCTCGGGTGTGGGAGCGGCGGGCCCGGGCGCCTTCTTCACCGAGGCGATCGCCTGCACCTTCAGCGGCGGCGGCGGGAAGGTGATCTCGCAATCCCTGGTCGCCGTGGCGGTGCGGATCACGTCATCTTCCATGTCATGGACGATCACGCCGTCATTGGCAGGCGTCAGATCATCGATCATGTGGCGGATGTTGTTGGCATAAAGCAGCGAGCTCTGCTGCGCCATGCGGCTCGGAAAATCGGTATAGCCGATGATGCGCACGCCGTTCCTCGTGGTGATCAGTTCGTCTTTCACCGTCAGTTCGCAGTTGCCGCCCCGCTCGGCGGCAAGATCCACGATCACGCTGCCCGGCTTCATGGCCTTCACCATGTCTTCCGTCCACAGCTTCGGCGCCGGACGGCCGGGAATCAGCGCGGTGGTGATGACGATATCCATCTCGGGCGCCATCTCGCGGAACTTCTCCAGCTGCTTGGCCAGGAACTCGGGGCTTGAAGGCCTGGCATAGCCGCCGGTCTCGGCGCCGTCCTGATCGTCTTCGAATTCGAGGAACACGAATTCGGCCCCCATGCTTTCGATCTGCTCGGCCACCTCGGGGCGCACGTCGAAGGCATGGACGATGGCGCCCAGCGAAACCGCGGTGCCGATCGCCGCCAGACCCGCCACGCCCGCGCCCACCACCAGCACCTTGGCCGGCGGCACCTTGCCCGCAGCCGTGACCTGCCCGGTCAGGAAACGGGGAAAATGCTCGGCCGCCTCGATCACCGCGCGGTAGCCGGCAATATTGGCCATCGAGCTGAGCGCGTCCATCTTCTGTGCCCGCGAAATGCGCGGCACCATGTCCATGGCGATCACACTGGCGCATTTCTTCGCGCAGAGCTTCAGCAGATCCTCGTTGTCGCCGGGCTGGAAGAAGCTGATCAGCGTCTGGCCCTTCCGCAGGCGCCTTGCCTCGGTTTCGGTGGGCGGGCGCACCTTGGCCACCACATCCGATGCCTTCCACAGCGCCGCCGCGCCGCGGATCACCTCGACCCCGGCCTCGCGATACTGCGCATCGGAGAACCCCGCCGCCCTGCCGGCGCCGGCCTCGATCAGGCATTCATGGCCCAGCTTCTGCAGCGCACGCGCGCTGTCGGGGGTCATCGCGACCCGCTGTTCACCTTCGATCACTTCTCTCGGAGTGCCGATCTTCACGCTCCATCCCTCCTTCTCTGTCCGCCGCACCGGCGGCGCATGTTCGTCTGCCGTGCCCGCTCCAGGGCCGCGGCCAATTGCCGCCAGCCCCCATGCACGCGAATGTGAACCCTTTCCCCTCTGTATATCCCCCGCGCGCCTTGGTAAACGTCTGGATGAATCCGATGGCCCCAGCGGTCATACAGAAACGCATGTTTTTCAAGGGGAGTATCCCGGATGCGACCACACGTCACCACCCTGCGCAGGCCAGGGCCCGCATGTGCCACCCGCCGTGGCTTTCTTGCCATTGCCGCTGCATCCGCAATCGTTCTGGCAGTGGCGCCGCGGCGCGCACGGGCAAAACCCGCGATCATGGGCGCGCCCGAAGCCTTCGAGGCCGCGCGCAGGGGCGAGATCGTGCTGATCGATATCCGCCGGCCCGAGGAATGGGCCGAAACCGGCATCGCCGAAGGCGCCGTGGCGCTTGACATGACGGCCCCCGACTTCGTGAAGCGACTGGTGGAAATCCGCAGGGCCTTCCCGAAACGGCCGATCGCCATGATCTGCCGCACCGGAAACCGCAGCAATTACGTGACAACCACGCTTGACCGCCAGGGTTTTCCCCGGCTGATCGACGTGAGCGAGGGCATGGTCGGCGGGCGCAACGGCCCGGGCTGGCTGAAGCGCGGACTGCCTGTCTATGCAGGCACGCCCGCCAATGTGAAAGAACGGCTTCAGACGCTGATGCGCGACGCAGGCAGTGAATAGCCTTCCGGGTTCCCCTTTCCAGCCCCCTCATCCGCCGGGCCCGGCCACCGTGCCCAGCAGGCGGGCAAGGACGGCAAGCGAATCGGCCTGCTCCGACCCGACCAGCGCCCCGATCGCCTGATCAAGCGCCCCGGCCCGCGCCGGACCGAGCAGCCCCTCTGCCTTGGCCCGGATCCTGGCCGCGCGATCGCCAAGGGGAACGGGCACGGCAAGATCATGTGCCGCGCGGCGGGTTTCCCCCGATACCAGCCGCACCCGCACCCGCGCGGCAGTATCCGCAAGGGATGCATCGCCCTCCACCCTCACCCGTTCACGCAAATCTGTCAGCAGCGGATCACGGCAGGCCGTATCACTGAAGCTTGCAAGCGCCCCCGTATCCAGGCCTGCAATCCGCATCGCCGTCACCATCGCAAGGCTGAACCTGGCTTCAAGGCCACTCCGGGGGGCCTTCAGCGCACATACCGAAAGCCAGCGCGGATGCACGGCTATTTCCACCCTTTCCACCATATCGGGGGCAACCGGCGGCAACAGGCATTCGCCAAGCGCCTCAATCGCCGCATGGGTGCCGTGACAACAGGCATGAAACTTGTGGCTGAGCGCGGGCAGGCTGTAATCACGCCCGAGCGCAGCAACAGGCGCCACCTCTGCCGCCCCCGCATGGGTGGCCGCGAAATCCGCGAAAAGCGCAGGGCTGGCTGCAAGCCCCCGCGCAGCCAGAAGCGCCGCCTCGACCCCTGCAGCTGCCGCCTGACCGGCGTTATAGGGCTTGGCCATCGAACCGAAAGCCGCCTTCAGCCCCGCCGCACGGGTGGCGGCGAGGCCAAGCGCATGCACCATTGCCGCCGCATCCAGCCCCATGAGACGCGCCGCCGCCAGCGCGGCGGCAAGGGCTCCGGCGGTGGCGGTCTGGTGGAAGCCGGCCTCGTAATGGCTGCGCCCGAGCCAGGCGCCGATCGCCGCAGCCGCCTCGTATCCCACAAGCGCGGCTTCAAGAAAGGCCCGCCCTTCGGCCCCGGTGCGTTCGGCCACGGCCAGGGTGGCCGGAAAGATCACCACCGCCAGATGGCCGATATGGCGGAAGTGGGTATCATCGTAATCAAGCGCATGGGCGGTAACGCCATTGGTCAGAGCCGCGGCACGGGCCGGCACCCTTGCCCCGACGCCGGCTGCCGGACGGCACGCGCTGCCGACCTGTGCACCGATCACCGTAGCCTCGGGCCTGCCCCCTTCGGCCAGCACCATCTCGCGGCAGATACGCGCAACGGGTTCATCCGCACCGGCAAGCGCCACCGCCGCAAAATCCAGAAGCGAAAGCTGCAGCACCGCGCGCGCCTCGTCCGGTGCCGCCTGCCACGTGAAGCCCGCGGCAAAATCGGCAAGCCGGGCGGCAATGTCGGGTCGGAGGGCAGAACGGTCGTTCATGGCACCAGCCTGAAGGCAGGGCGTGAAAAGATCAAACCGTTTTCGCCATTGCCGACGATCCGCATTGCCAAGGCGGCATTGCGGGCGCATTGTCGATGCAGCGGCGAACAAAAGCGGCCGGGAAGCCGCCGGAGCGCAGACGAAGCGGCAACCGGAAAAACCGCTGCACGGTGCATGGCCGCACAAAGGACGGCCCCCACAAAGGGAGGAAAGGGGAGGAAAGACACATGCGCATGACAACCGAAGAAGCCTTCGTGAAGGTGCTTCAGCGCCACGGGATCGACACCGCCTTCGGCATCATCGGTTCGGCCTTCATGCCGATCTCGGACCTGTTCCCGAAGGCCGGCATCACCTTCTGGGACTGTGCCCATGAATACACCGCCGGCATGATGGCCGACGGCTTCACCCGCGCCAGCGGACGCATGTGCATGATGATCGCCCAGAACGGCCCCGGGGTGACCAATCTGATCACACCTGCGAAAACCGCCTTCTGGAACCACACGCCGCTTCTGGTGGTCACCCCCCAGGCAGCCAATGCCACCATGGGCCAGGGCGGCTTTCAGGAGGTGGAGCAGATGCGCGCCTTTGCCGACATGGTGGCCTGGCAGGAAGAGGTGCGCGACCCCGCCCGCGTTGCCGAGGTGCTGAACCGCGCGATCTTCGAAGCCAGGCGCGCCAGCGCCCCCGCCCAGATCAACATCCCCCGCGATTACTGGACCCGGGTGATCGATATAGATCTGCCCGAACCGCTTGAATTCGAACGCCCCGCCGGCGGGGAAAAGGCCGTTGCCGAAGCCGCACGGCTGCTGTCGCAGGCCGAATTTCCGGTGATCCTGAACGGTGCCGGCGTGGTGATCGGCGGCGCCATCGAAGACAGCCGCGCGCTGGCCGAGCGCCTTTCGGCGCCGGTCTGCTGCGGCTATCAGCATAATGATGCCTTCCCCGCCAGCCACCCCCTGCATGCGGGCCCTCTCGGCTATAACGGCTCGAAGGCGGCGATGCAGCTGATCGCACGCGCCGATGTGGTGCTGGCGCTGGGCACGCGGCTCAATCCCTTTTCAACCCTTCCCGCCTACGGGCTTGATTACTGGCCCGCGCAGGCCAGGCTGATCCAGGTTGACATCAACCCGGCGCGGATCGGGCTGACGAAACGTGTCGATGTGGGTATCAGCGGCGATGCGGGCAAGGTGGCGCGCGCGATCCTCGCCCGCCTTTCCCCCGATGCCGGAAATCGCGGTCGCGATACGCGCGAATCCCTGATCGCACAGGTGAAATCGGCCTGGGCGCAGGAACTTACCTCGATGGACCACGAGGATGACGATCCCGGCACCACCTGGAACGCCCGCGCCCGTGCCGCCGCCCCCCGCCGCATGAGCCCCCGCCAGGCCTGGCGCGCGATCATGCAGGCTCTGCCGCGCGATGCGATCATCAGCTCCGATATCGGCAACAACTGCGCCATCGGCAATGCCTATCCCGGCTTCGAAGAAGGGCGGCAGTATCTGGCGCCGGGCATGTTCGGCCCCTGCGGTTACGGCTTTCCGGCGATCGTCGGTGCCAGGATCGCCCGCCCCGACCGCCCCGTGGTGGGCTTTGCCGGCGATGGCGCCTTCGGAATCTCGATGAACGACATGACGGCAATCGGCCGCCCCGAATGGCCCGCCATCACCATGGTGATCTTCCGCAACGCCCAGTGGGGCGCCGAAAAGCGCAATACCACGCTATGGTATGACGACAACTTCGTGGGCACCGAGCTTGACCCTGCCGTCAGCTATGCCGGGATCGCACGCGCCTGCGGCCACGCGGGGGTGTGCGTTGAAAGCCGCGATGCGCTTGTGGAGGCCCTTGCCGAGGCAGTGAAGGCGCAGATGGAAGAGGGGCGTACCACCTTTGTCGAGGTGCTTCTGAACCAGGAACTGGGCGAGCCCTTCCGCCGCGATGCAATGAAGAAGCCCGAACAGGTGGCCGGGATCGACCCGGCCGACATGCGCCCCCCACAGGGCGGTTGAGCGATGAACCGGGCGCCGTCTCAAGGGGCGATACTGGTGCTCAACGCCGGTTCGTCCTCGCTGAAATACGCATTGTTCGGGCAGGATCTCGCACGAATTGCGGGCGGGGTTGTCGAAATCGGCACGGGGGCGGGGAAAGACGGCTGCCGGCATCACCGTGAAGCGCTCGATCATGTTCTCGCCACGCTTGAGGGTGCAGGCCATCCCCTGCACCGCCTCGCTGCCGCCGCGCATCGGGTGGTGCACGGTGGCTGCACGCTTGCCGCGCCGGCCCGCATTACCCCGGCGGTCATGCAGGCAATTCGTGGCGCCATTTCCCTTGCGCCGCTGCACAACCCCGCCAATCTGGCCGGAATCGAGGCGCTTTCGGCCCTGGCCCCCGAGCTGCCGCAATACGCAAGCTTCGATACCGCCTTTCATGCCACCAACCCGCCCGAGGCCCGCACATACGCCCTGCCGGCCGAATGGCGGGCGCGGGGCCTTTGCCGGTATGGCTTTCACGGGCTGAGCTATGCAGCGCTTGTCGACGAGCTGGCGGCGCGCGGCCCCCTGCCCCGGCGCCTGCTGGCCTTTCATCTGGGCAGCGGCGCCAGCGCCTGCGCCATTCTCGAAGGGCGCTCGGTGGCCACCACCATGGGCTGCTCGCCGCTGTCGGGGCTGGTAATGGCAACGCGCGCCGGAGATCTCGATCCGGCCCTGGTGCTGTGGCTGGCCGAAGAACTGGGCGTGGCAGGGGCGCGGACCCTGCTGAACCGGGAAGCGGGGCTGTCGGGATTGTCGGGGGAAAGCGGCGACATGCGGGTGCTGCTGGAAAGCGACAGCCCCGCGGCGCGCCTTGCGGTAGGGCACTATACCTATTGGGCGGCGCGTCATGGTGCTTCGCTGATCGCCGCCATGGGGGGAGTGGAGGCAATCGCCTTCACCGGCGGCATCGGCGAAAACGCGAAGACAGTGCGCGAAGCGATTCTGAATCGGCTCGGTTTTGCGGGAGTGCCGGAAGAAAACGTGCATGTCATCGCGGCGCGCGAGGAACGCCGGATCGCACGCGAGGCGCTTTCGCTGATGCGGAAACGCGCCCCGCAACCGCAGTGAGCGAAACGACGCCGGCCCGCCCCCGTTTCCCGTATTCTCTTCCCCATGCCGCGTCGGATCCTTCCCGCGCCCGGCAGGCTCTCCGACCAGCGTGCTTCCTTTGCTGCCCGCTTACCCGCGCAGGCGCAACCGCCCCCTTGCTTCGCCCCGCAGATATCCCCCGATCAGCGACAGTACGAAAAGCGCCGCCGCCGTCGTCACGATCGTGGGGCCGGCCGGCGTATCGAAACGGCTGGCAGCGAAAAGCCCGCCCGCCACGGCCAGCATCCCGATCCCCGCCGCGCCAGACGCCATGCCCTCGGGGCTGCGCGCGCCTGCCCGGGCGGTGGCCGCGGGGATGATCAGCATTGCCGAAATCAGCAGCGCGCCGATCAGCTTTACCGAAACCGCCACCACGATGGCCAGCGCCACCGACAGGATCAGCCGCTCGCGCCGGGGATCAATCCCCGAAACCCGGGCCAGATCATCGCTGATGGTGGCGGTCAGCAGCGCCTGCCAGCGCCAGACCAGCAGCGCCACCACCACAAGCGCCCCGCTCCAGATCAGCCACAGATCGCGATCCGACAGCGTCAGGATGTCGCCGAACAGGAAGCCCTGCAGATCCAGCCGCACCCCGGACAGGAACGAAGCCGCCACCACCCCGAAGGCCAGCGCCGAATGGGCCAGCACTCCAAGCGCCGTATCCATCGCATGACCACGCCCGCCCAGCCAGACTGCCAGCAGCGCAACCGCAAGCGATGTGAGCAGCACCCCCGCCAGCACCGACAGCGAAAACCAGAAGGCCAGCGCCACACCCAGAATGGCCGCATGGGCGGTGGCATCCCCGAAATAGGCCATCCGCCGCCACACCACGAAACAGCCGAGCGGCCCGGCCGCAAAAGCCACCGCAACCCCGGCAGCAAAAGCGCGGATCATGAAGTCATCGAACATTTGCCGTTTCCCTCTCTGCATCTCCTTCAGGGGGGTGACCGCCGATTCCGGGGCTGTCATGGCTGTGATCGTGGTGGTGCTGGTAAAGCGCCATCGTTCCCCCCGTGCCCGCCCCGAACAACGCCCGGTATTCCGGCGCCTCCGACACCACCGCCGGTGCCCCCTCGCAGCAGACATGCGCATTCAGGCAGATCACCCGGTCGGATGCCGCCATCACCACATGCAGGTCATGGCTTACCAGCAGAACGGCACAGCCCAGTTCGGCGCGCACTTCCTCGAGCAGGCGATAAAAACCGGCGATCCCCGGCTGGTCCAGCCCCTGGGTAGGTTCGTCAAGCGCCAGAATGTCGGGCCGTCCCAGAATCGCCCGGGCCAGCAGCGCGCGCTGGAACTGCCCCCCCGACAGGGCCGCCAGTGGCTGGTCCGCACAATCGGCAATGCCCACCCGGTGAAGGGCGGCCGCCCCCTCGGCCGCATCATGGCGTTCGGGCAGCGACAGGAACCGGCCGACGGAAAGCGGCAGCGAGCGATCCAGGAAAAGGCGCTGCGGCACATAGCCGATCGCCAGGCCGGGCCGCCGCCAGACCCGCCCTTCATCAGGACGCAGAGCCCCGACGAGCACCCGCAGAAGGGTTGTCTTGCCCGAGCCGTTGGGGCCGATCACGGTCACGATCTCGCCCGGGGCGATGCTGATGCTCACCCCTTCAAGCACGGCCCGGCCGGCCCGGCATACCCGCAGGCCCTCGGCCCGGATCAGCGGCTGCATGGCGGATGCCCCCGATCCCGATCCCGCTGCCTGCGGATGTCCTGCCCGCAGTCTTCCTGCTCTTGCACCTCCTGCGCATGGCAGCGCGGACACAGACCGAGCGCCTCGACACTGACCCGCGCGGCCCGGAAACCAAGCGGCCGGGCCGCTGCCGCCACCGCATCGGTTACCGTTTCGCCCCGGACCTCGGCCACCCGGCGGCAGCCATGGCAGATCAGCAGCACCGGCGGATGCGCGTGCGGCGGATGCATGCAGGCCATATAGGCGTTGAGGCGCTCTACCTTGTGGGCCAGCCCCTGTTCGACCAGGAAGTTCAGCGCCCGATAGGCCAGCGGCGGCTGCCTGCCCCAGCCCTCGGCGGCAAGCCGCTCCAGAATCTCGTAGGCCCCCATGGCGCGGTGGTTCTCAAGCAGCAGCTCCAGCACCCGGCGGCGCACCGGCGTCAGCCGCACCGCGCCGCTGCAGGCCATGCGCTCGGCAGCCATCAGAACGCCGTTCCGACACCGGCCGTGGTCATGAGTGCGGAACGCCCGCCGTGCAGCATGTTTCATATGTGCCATGGAGGATGTTCCTGCCTTCTGCTTGCCTTTCCCGCGGATGTTATAATATAACATTTCCTGCTGTCCAGACAGCACCATCCCAACCAGGAACCCCCGCCCCCTTCAAGGCCGCCACCGACGATGATCCGAGCCCCCGCTGCCCGCCGCCGCCGCCCCGCCCTTCACCGCCTTGGCGGGGCCTTCCTTCAGGCATTTCCTGCCATCTTCCTGGGCGCGGCGCTCTGGCTGCCGGTCCGGTCGGTGCCGGCCGAACCCCTTGACGTGGCGGCAGATATCGCCCCGGTGAATTCACTGGTGGCACAGGTGATGGAGGGCACCGGAACCCCGAAACTTCTGCTGAAGGCAGGCAGCGATCCCCATCATGTGCAGTTGCGTCCCTCGCAGATACGCCTGCTGCGCGATGCCAGGCTGATCTTCCGGGTGGGGCCCGAACTGACCCCCTGGCTTGACGAGGCACTGGCCAGGCTTGGCGCCGGAGAAAAGACGGTTGCGCTGCTGCATGTTCCCGGCACGCGGCTGCTGCAGGGCGACGGCGCGCATTCCCGTGCTCCGGCACATGCTCTGGCGCAACACGCAGGGGAAGACTCTGCCGGCAGCCGGGCGGCCGGCACCGATCCCCACGCCTGGCTCGATCCGCGCAACGGGGCGCTCTGGCTTGGGGTGATCGCCCACGAACTGGCCGCACGCGATCCCGCCCATGCCGGCGCCTATCACGCCAACGCCATCCGGGCGAAAGCACGGCTGGCGGCGCTCGAAACCCGGATGACGGCACGGCTTGCCCCCCTGCGGGGCATGGGGGTGATCGTTTCGCATGATGGCTATGCCTATTTCGCCACGCATTTCGGCATCCGCATTCTGGGTGCGATCGAAACCGGCAGCGGCGCACCGCCCGGCGCCGCCCGCATCCGCAAACTGCGCCGGCTGGCGGGCAGCGGCGATGTGGCCTGCATCCTTGCCGAACAGGGCCGCAATCCGGCACGGGCCCGCGTGGTGGCCGAAGGCAGCGGCCTGCCCGTCATCACCCTGCCCGATCCGGCAGCGGGCAGCCTGCCCACCGGCCCCCGCCTTTATGCCGCCCTGCTGGAAGGGCTGGCCGATGCCTTTGCCCGCTGCGGCGGGAAGGACGGCCTTGCCGAATGAACGGGCCGGCCCCAGGCCTAGCGGCTGGCAGCGCGATACCAGTCCACGATGGCCCGCCGTTCCTCGGGCTCCATGAAGGAAAGGTTGGCCGGCGGCATCGCATCTGTCAGCCCGGCCTGCAGATAGATCTGGCGGGCGTGGCGGGCAATTTCGGCCGGGGTGTCGAAGGCCACGCCGCGTGGGGGAAAGCGGATCCCGTCCCAGCCCGGCTCGGCGGCATGACACATCGAACAGCGCCCCATGACGATATCGGCCACCTCCTCGAACCCGTCGGCCGCGGCAAAGCGCGCCGCCGCTCCGCTCAGCGCCGCATCTTCATCGGCGCGCGCCCCCTCCTCCGCGCCGTCTCCTGGCAGCGACGAAAGCCATACGATCAGCGCGAAAAGCACCGCCGTCAGACCCCATGTCCACCACGGGCGCCCCTTGCGCGCGTGCATGGAGTTGAAGAAATGGCGGATCGTTACCCCCATCAGAAATACCAGGCTGGCGATCAGCCAGTTCCACGATGACGCGAAGGCCGCCGGGTAATGATTTGAAAGCATCAGGAAAAGAACGGGAAGAGTCAGATAGTTGTTATGCGTCGAACGCTGCTTGGCAATCACCCCGTATTTCGGATCGGGCCTGCGGCCGGCGCGCAGGTCGGCCACCACGATCTTCTGGTTGGGGATGATGATGAAAAAGACATTGGCCGTCATGATCGTGGCCGTGAAGGCGCCAAGATGCAGCAGCGCCGCCCGCCCCGAGAACACCTGCGCATAGCCCCAGGCCATGAGCACCAGTATCAGATAGAGCCCGATCATCAGATAGGTGTTGTTCGCCCCGAACCGCGACTTGCAGATCAGATCATAGGCAATCCAGCCGAAAGCCAGCGACGCCAGCGAGATCAGCACTCCCGCCCAGACGGAAATGTCGGCCACCCGGGGATCGATCAGGTAAAGTTCGGCACCCATGTAATAGACAAGAATCAGCATGGCGAAACCCGAAAGCCAGGTAGAATAGCTTTCCCACTTGAACCACACCAGATCCTGCGGAAGACGTTCGGGCGCCACCAGATATTTCTGGATGTGATAGAACCCCCCGCCATGCACCTGCCATTCCTCGCCATGCACCCCGCGGCGCCGGTCATCCGATCTGCGCAGGCCAAGATCGAGGGCAATGAAATAGAAGGACGAGCCGATCCAGGCGATGGCGGTGATCACGTGAAGCCAGCGCACCGCGAATTCCAGCCAGGATTCGAGAACCACCATGTCCATTGCCTTCGCTCCCATGTTCCGGGGCCGTTTCGGGGCCGTGCCGCAAACCTATACGCCCGGATATCTTTCTGTTAATCCCATTAATGAAAGATCACTTTCAGGAAAAGCGAGCAAATCGGTGACCTATGTGAAAACGCTCCGCATGTTCCTGCGGGTTTACGAGCTTGGCTCCATGTCGGCCGCGGCGCGCGATCAGCGCTGTTCGCCGGCAGTGGTCTCAAGCCGCATCGCCGAGCTCGAAAGGCGCCTCGGGGTGCGCCTTTTCAACCGCACCACACGGGTTCTGAAACCCACCGAAAACGGACATGTGTTCTACAAGGGGGCGCAGCGCATCCTTGACACGATCGAAGAAGCCGAAGGCGAAGTGGCCGAATCCGGGCAGCAGGCGCGCGGCAGCCTTTTCATGACCGCGCCTCTTGGCATCGGGCGGCGCTTCATCGCCCCCCACATCCCCGCCTTCAAGCGGCGATACCCCGAAACCAGCCTGCGTCTGCGGCTTTCCGACCGCAGCCCCGACCTGATGGCCGAGGGGCTGGATCTGGCCTTTCACCTGGGCCCCCTCGAAGACAGCACCCTGAAGCTGCGGGTGATCGAGGAGTGCCCCCGCGTTCTTGCCGCCTCGCCCGGCTATGTCGCCCGTCACGGCGCACCGCGCTCGGGCCATGAAATCGAGAACGGCCGGCATGCCTGCCTGCCGCTGCGCTATCCCGGGGCACGCGAATTCCGCTGGACCCTGCTGACCGAATCCGGCCCCCGGCCCTTCACGATCACCGGCCCCTTCGAAAGCGATGACGGCGAGGTGCTCACCCAATGGGCACTTGACGGCCACGGGATCATCCTGAAACCCGTGTTCGAGATTGCCGATCACCTGCATGCAGGGCGCCTTGTGATCGTGGCGGAAAGCACGCCGCCGCTTCCGGTGCGGCTGGCCTGCCTGTGCCCGCACCGCCGGCTGCGCGACATCAAGCTGAAGCTGTTCATGGATTTCATCATCCCCCGCATCCGGGCCGATCTTGCGCAGCAACCGGGGCTGGCGGGAAAGACGGGCGCGGGATGACACCGCAAGCACCCCCCGCCGGGCTTTGTGTGAAGGCCGGAATCGCCGCCATCATCGGCGCGATGGCCATTGCGCCCTTCCTTTCGCATCCCGAATACAGCTCTCTTGCACATACCACCAGCGAACTGGGCGGCCAGTCCATGCCCAATGCCTGGATCATGAACGGAGGCTTTCTTGCCTACGGGCTGGGCGTGGCCTGCGGCGCGCTGTCACGATTGCGCAAGACACCGGCCCTGGCCGCGGTGATGCTGCTTTTCGCCGGCGCCCTGGCCGGCACTGCGGTATTTTCCGCCGGCTCCGCCGCCTTCCGACTGCCCCATGACCCGGTCGAGGATGCCCTGCATTCCTTCTTTTCCGGCCTGGTCGGAACCGCCTTTGCCCTGGCCTGCGCCATCCGCCTGTTTGCCCCGGGCGGCAACCGACGCGACCGGACAAGCTGGCTGGGGCTTGTCGCCTCGGCGGCGGTTCCTCTGGCGATGACGCGTCTGCCCGGGCTCGACGGCCTGCTGCAAAGGGGGATGTTCGCAATCAGCTTTGTCTGGTTCTGGCGGGAATTTTCGCCCCCGCCCCTTTCGCCCCCGCCCCGCGCGGTCCCCCACTCCCCCGATGGTCAACTGCCCCGATAGGTGGAATAGCCGTAGGGTGAAAGCAGCAGCGGCACATGGTAATGCACCGCTGCATCGTTGATGCCGAAGCGGATCGGTATCACGTCAAGAAAGAAGGGCGCTTCATCCGCAAAGCCCTGCGTGCGCAGATAGTCTCCGGCATGAAACGCCAGCTCATAGGTGCCGGTGTCGAAATCCTCTGCCGGCAGGATCGGAGCATCGGTGCGCCCGTCGGCATTGGTCGCCATGCTGGCCAGCGCCGCGCGCGTGCCGCCCTCAAGGCGCCACAGATCGATCCGAAGCCCCGCCGCCGGCACCCCGCGCGCGGTATCAAGCACATGGGTTGTCAGAAATCCCCCGCCTTTGCGCATCCCTGGTCTCCTTGCATCTTCCTGATGTTCTGCATCATATCCCGCATTTGCCCTTGAATAGTGCAGGAAAGCTGTCTGATACAGCAACAGGTCTTTCAGGGAAAAACGAAAAATATCCGGGTATTTCCCGCGTTATTGAGGAAATGAATGCAGAGGAGAACACGATGAACCGCTACCCGCGCGACATGCTGGGATACGGCGAGTGCCCCCCCGATCCGCAATGGCCGGGCGGCGCCAGGATCGCCGTGCAGTTCGTGGTGAATTACGAAGAGGGCGGCGAAAACTGCATCCTCCACGGAGATCCCGCCAGCGAAGCGTTTCTTTCCGAAATCGTCGGCGCCGCGCCCTGGCCCGGTCAGCGCCACTGGAACATGGAAACCATCTATGAATACGGCGCGCGGGCGGGGTTCTGGCGCCTTCTGCACCTGTTCGAAGGGGCGGAAGTTCCCGTTACCTGCTATGGCGTGGCCACGGCCCTGGCGCGCAGCCCCGTGCAGGTGGCGGCCATGCAGCGCGCCGGCTGGGAAATCGCCAGCCACGGGCTGAAATGGATCGAATACAAGGACTGCCCGCCCGAGGAAGAACGCGCCCACATGCGGCAGGCGATCCGCCTGCACCGCGCGGTTACCGGCACCCGTCCGCTTGGCTGGTATACCGGGCGCTGTTCGGTCAATACGGTGGATCTTGCCACCGAGGAAGGCGGCTTCCTCTATGTGGCCGATTCCTATGCCGACGATCTGCCCTGGTGGCACCACGCGCATGGGCGCGATCAGCTGATCGTGCCCTATACGCTTGATGCCAACGACATGCGCTTCGCCACACCTCAGGGTTTCAATGCGGGCGATCAGTTCTTCGCCTATCTGCGCGACAGTTTCGACACGCTTTACCGCGAAGGACTTGAAGGGCGGGCAAAGATGATGTCGGTCGGTCTGCATTGCCGGCTGGCCGGACGGCCGGGGCGGGCCGAGGCGGTGAAACGCTTCATCAAGCACGCCGCGGGCCATGAAGGCGTGTGGTTCGCCCGGCGCATCGACATCGCCCGCCACTGGCACCGGACTCACCCCCCCGAAGCCCGTCTGCGCCCCTCGGAGATGGGCCGGGCCGATTTCGTGAAGCGTTTCGGCGGCGTGTTCGAGCATTCCCCCTGGGTGGCCGAGGAGGCCCATGCGCTGGAACTGGGCCCCGCCCATGACAGCGCCGAGGGCCTGCACAATGCACTGTGCCGTGCCTTTCGCACCGCGCCCCCCGAAAAGCGCCTGCAGGTGCTGAAGGCCCACCCCGATCTGGCCGGCAAGCTGGCGGCGGCAAGGCGGCTGACCCCGGAATCGACTGCCGAGCAGGCCAGCGCCGGGCTGGACGCGCTGACGGATGAGGAGCGCGCCACCTTCCAGCGCCTTAACACCGCCTACCAGGAAAAATTCGGCTTCCCCTTCATCATCGCCGTGCGTGACCACGACAAGGCGGCTATCCTGCGCGCCTTCGAAGCCCGGCTGGCCAGCAGCCGCGAAGAAGAACTGAGCGAAGCCGAACGCCAGGTCGAACGCATCGCCCTGCACCGCCTGCGCGCCATGCTGCCGGGGGCGCTGCGATGAACACGCACTCCCTCTCCCCGAAGCACATGGCCCGGCCCTATGCCTTCCCGCCCGGCGGGATGCCCTCGGCCGATGCCGATCCGGCTGCCGATGGCGCCGTGTTCACCACCGCCTATGCGCATGTTCCGGCCGCGGCGATGCGCGATATCGTCACCAGCCGCCTGCCCGGCTGGCGCGACACCCGCGCCTGGATCCTCGCCCGCCCGCTTTCGGGCTTTGCCGAAAGTTTTGCGCAATACGCTGTCGAGGTGGCCCCGGGCGGGGGCAGCGATACCCCGGAACCCGATCCCGGCGCCGAGGCCGCGCTGTTCGTGGCCGATGGCGAAATGACGCTGACGGTGGAAAACGCCCCGCACCGGCTGACGGCAGGCGGTTTTGCCTATGTGCCGCCCGGTGCCCGGTGGCAGCTGAGAAACCCGGCGCGTCGCGCGCCGCTGCGATTTCACTGGATCCGCAAGCGCTGGCAGCCCGCGCCGGGGCTTGCGCATCCGCCCTTCTTCACGGCCTCCGACCGCGAAATCGTGCCGGACCCCATGCCCGGCTCGGGCGGGTCGTGGGCCACCACGCGCTTTGCCGATCCTGCGGACATGCGCCATGACATGCACGTTACCATCGTTACCCTGCAGCCCGGCGCGCGCATTCCCTTTGCCGAAACCCATGTGATGGAACACGGGCTCTACGTGCTTCAGGGCACCGGGCGCTATCTGCTCAACCGCGACTGGCGCCCGGTCGGCCCCGGCGATTTCATATGGCTCAGGGCCTTCTGCCCCCAGGCCTGCATCGCCACCGGCAACGAACCCTTCCGCTATCTGCTCTACAAGGATGTAAACCGGCATCCCGATCTGGTGCTGCCATGACGCAGAACGTGATCCGCGCCGAACCCCTTGATCCCCGGTCGTTCCTGCCCTTCGGCGATGTGCTGGCGGCAAGGGGCGCGCCTGACCGGCTGATCAACCGGGGGCGCTGCGAACGATTCCACGATCTGGCGCGGCTCGATTTCGGCCCCGACGGGCAGGCGGGCATCAGCCTGTTCCGCTCCGAAGGCACAAGCCTGCCGCTGCGCCTTGAAATGCTTGAACGCCACCCCGAAGGCAGCCAGGCCTTCATCCCCATGCAGCAGGCACCCTTCCTGGTGATCGTTGCAGATGATGAAAACGGCTGCCCCGGACGCCCGCGCGCCTTCATTGCCGCGCCAGGCCAGGGGGTGAACATCCTTCGGGGTATCTGGCACGGGGTGCTCACCCCTCTGGGAAAAGCGGCGCTTTTCGCGGTGATCGACCGTATCGGCAGAACGCCGAACCTGCAGGAGCATTGGCTTGAAGTCCCATATATAGTAGAAATCCAGAAGCAAACCACAAGAAACGCCGGTCAACAGGCGTGAAAACAACAACGGAACAGAGAGAAGGAAGCGCGACATGAAGGACAATGCGATCGGAACCCGACAGCAGCTGCAGGATCCGGACTACATGCCACCGCTGCATGTAGCGGTTCCGCTGGGGATCCAGCACGTGATGGCGATGTTTGCCTCGAACATCACGCCGGCGATCATCATCGCCGGCGTGGCGGGATTCGGCTTCGGCTCGCCCAATGCCGATATTCCGACCGTAATCTACATGATCCAGATGGCAATGCTGTTTGCCGGGGTTGCCACCCTGCTGCAGACGATCGGCTTCGGCCCCGTGGGCGCACGTCTGCCGGTGGTGCAGGGCACCAGCTTCGCCTTCCTGCCGGTGATGATCCCCGCCGTGGCCGGAGCCGGCGTTGGCGGCATGGCCGGGCTGGTAACCGGGGTGATGATCGGCGGCATCTTCCACTTCTGCCTCGGCTTCTTCATCAGCCGCATCCGCTTTGCCCTGCCGCCGCTGGTGACCGGGCTGATCGTGCTCATGATCGGACTGCTGCTGGTGAAGGTGGGCATTCTCTATGCTGCCGGCGGCGCGGGCGACTTCAACATGTCCAAGCCCGAATGGGGGGGCTTGCGCAACTGGGCGCTGGCCTTCATCGTGATCATCGTCACGCTGGCGATCAAGTTCACCTCGCGCGGGTTCCTTTCGGTTGCCGCGGTGCTGATCGGGCTGATCGCGGGCTATGTGGCGGCCTGGCTGCTCGGGGTGGTAAGCTTTGCAGGAGTCGGCAAGGCGGGCTGGTTCGCCCTGCCCGATCCCTTCCGCTTCGGTTTCGAACTGAACTGGGCGATCATCATCGGCATGTGCCTGATGGCCGTGGTTTCGGCAATCGAGACGGTGGGCGACGTGTCGGGCATCACCAAGGGCGGCGCGGGGCGCGAGGCCACCAACGAGGAACTTGCCGGCGCCACCTTTGCCGACGGTCTGGGAACCGCGGTGGCCGGCGTGTTTGGCGGCCTGCCCAATACCAGTTTCAGCCAGAATGTCGGGCTGGTGGCCATGACCGGCCTGATGAGCCGTCATGTGGTGACGATCGGCGCCCTGTTCCTGATCCTCTGCGGACTGGTGCCCAAGGTGGGCGCGGTGGTCAACACCATCCCCTATCCGGTGCTGGGCGGCGGCGTGATCGTGATGTTCGGCATGGTGGCCGCGGCGGGTGTCAACATGCTGTCCGACGTGCACTGGAACCGGCGCAACATGCTGATCTTCGCGGTTTCGCTTTCCTTCGGGGTGGGGCTGAACCTTGTGCCCGACGCGATGAAGTTCCTGCCCGACACGGTGAATCTGCTGCTGGGCTCGGGGCTGCTGCCGGCGGCGGTGATCGCCATCGTGCTCAATCTGGTCCTGCCCGAGGAACCGGACGAAGGCGACGAGGACCTGGCCGAGAAGGAGCTTTCGGAAGGGATCTGAAGGCGCCCGGCAACACGCATCGCAAGCCCATGACAAGACGGAAAGCCCCGCCACGCCGCGGGGCTTTTTCCTGTTTGTCCGGCCTCTGTCCGGTGCCAGAAAAATCTTGACCGACTGATAAAATGGAAGCAGGCTCGCTGCCATGCAAACAATAACAGCCAACTGGGGAGAAGACACATGAAAGACACCGGGAAATGGCCTCGCCGGACGCTGCTGGGGGCGCTGGTCGGGGCGCTGGCACTTTCAACGGCGATACTGGGCAGCACCGCGGCAATGGCCGAAAGGCTGAAGGTGGCGGCGATCTACACGCTGCCGGTCGAGCAGCAGTGGATCTCGCGCATCCACAAGGCGCTGAATGCGGCTGCCGAGCGGGGAGACATCGAATACGTGTGGTCGGAAAACGTGGCCAACAACGATTATGAGCGCGTCATGCGCGAATATGCCGAAAGTGGCCAGAAGCTGATCGTGGGCGAGGTGTTCGGGCTTGAACGCGCGGCGCGCAAGGTGGCCGCCGATTACCCCGACACGGCCTTTCTGATGGGATCATCCTTCGGGCCCGCGGGCAAGAACTTCTCGGTGTTCGACAACTGGATCCACGAGCCGAGCTATCTGACCGGCATGATCGCCGGCGCCTCCACGAAATCCAACGTGATCGGCATGGTGGGGGGCTATGCGATCCCCGAGGTGAACCGGCTGATGAACGCCTTCATGGACGGGGCGCGCAGCGTCAACCCCGATGTGAAGTTCCTCGTCAACTTCATCGACAGCTGGTATGATCCGCCCAAGGCCAAGGAAGCGGCCTTCGCCATGATGGATGCCGGCGCCGACGTGATGTATGCCGAACGCTTCGGCGTATCGGATGCGGCAGTCGAGCGCGGCGTGAAGGCCATCGGCAACGTGATCGATACCTCGGCCGATTACCCCGACACCATCCTTGCCTCGGCCATCTGGCACATGGAACCCACCATCGACCGCGCCATCGCGGCGGTGCGGGAAGGGCGCTGGGAAGCGTCCGATTACGGGCAGTACAGCTTCATGCAATACGGCGGCGGCTCGGTGGTGATCGACGAAAACCTGGTGCCCGCCGAGGTGGTGAAGATGGTGCGCGAAAAAGAACGGGAAATCCTCGACGGCCTGTTCCGCGTCAACATCAACGACGCCCGCCCCGTTTCCGACATGTAGCAGCAGCACGGCAAGCAGCCCGGGAACGGCCCGCCGGAGGGGCGGCCTCCCCCGCGGCTGCGGGCCAGCCTTCCCGGGGAACCCCATGGAAAAACCGGTCATCCTGCGGCTTTCGGGGCTGAGCAAGCGCTTCGGCTCCGTCATCGCCGCCGATCATATCGACCTCGACCTGCACGAGGGCGAGGTTCTGGCGCTTCTGGGCGAAAACGGCGCCGGCAAGACCACGCTGATGAACATGCTGTTCGGCGAATACACCCCCGATGCGGGCCGGGTTCTGGTGCGCAGGGAAGGCCGCCTGCACCCCCTGCCCCCCGGCCAGCCCCAGGCCGCGATCGCGGCCGGCATCGGCATGGTGCACCAGCATTTCGCCCTGGCCGAGAACCTGAGCGCGCTCGACAACATCCTGCTCGGCGCCGAACCGCTGCCGGCCCTCCGCCGCAGGCTTGCCCCGGCGCGCGAAAGGGTCGGGCGGCTGATGGAGCGTTCGGGCCTCGCCGCACCCCTTGACGAGCGGGTCGGCGCGCTCAGCGTGGGTGAACGCCAACGGGTCGAGATCCTCAAGGCGCTGTGGCGTGACGCCCGCGTGCTGGTGCTTGACGAACCGACCGCCGTGCTCACCCCGCAAGAGGCCGAAAACCTGTTCACGAGCCTGCGCCGGATGGTGGCCGGCGGGCTTTCGGTGATCTTCATCTCGCACAAGCTGCACGAGGTGCTGGCCTTTTCCGACCGCATCGCGGTGCTGCGTCACGGCCGCAAGGTGAGCGAAATGCCCACGCATGACGCCGACCGGGCAAAGATCGCCGCCATGATGGTGGGCGAAGAAATCGCCCCGCCCGAACGGCCGCCGGCCAGCCCCGGCGAAGAGGTGCTGGCACTCGAAGGCGTCAGCATCCGCGCCCGCAGCGCACGCGAACGCCTTGACGATGTCTCGCTTCGTCTGCGCGCGGGCGAAATCATCGGCATTGCCGGGGTTTCGGGAAACGGGCAAGGCGCCCTGGCAGCGCTGATTTCGGGGCTGCGCACGCCCGACCGGGGCCGCATCCGCGTCGCCGGCCGGACCATGAGGCGCCCCTCGCCGCGGAACATAATCCGCGCCGGCGTGGGGCGCATCCCCGAAGACCGCCACCGCGATGGCGTGGTAGGAGCGATGAGCGTGGCCGAAAACCTGGTGATAGAACGCCTCGATGCCCCCGAGGTGCAGCGCCGGGGCTTTCTGCGCCGACGCGCCATTCGCGCCAATGCCGAACGCCTGTGCCACGAATACGACGTGCGCGGCCCCGGCATCGACGCCCCCGCCCGGCTGCTTTCGGGGGGCAACATCCAGAAGCTGATCCTCGCGCGGGTGCTTGACCTGTCTCCGCGGGTAATCCTGGCGAACCAGCCCACCCGGGGGCTTGATTTCGGGGCCGCCGACGCGGTGGCACGCCGGTTGATCGCGGCCCGGCAGAAAGGGGCAGGCGTGATCCTGATCAGCGAGGACCTGGACGAGATCCTGGCCCTTGCGGATCGCATCTTCGTGATGCATGCCGGCCGGCTGGCCGAGGCCCCCGGCCGCGAACGCACCGAAATCGGGCTGCTGATGGCGGGCCAGATGGATGCGCCCCTTGCCGCCTCTCCGCAGAAGGCCCGACCATGATCGAGATCGAACCCCGCGCCGGTGTTTCGCCCCGCATGCGCCTGCTCACCCCTCTGCTGGCCGCGCTCGCCGCCCTGGCGCTGGCCGCTGTCCCGCTTGCCTTCGCCGGAGTGCCGCTGATCGAATCCTACCGGCAGATGTTTGCCGGCGTGTTCGGATCGCTGTTTGCCTTCACCGAAATGCTGACCCGCGCCACGCCCCTGATCTTCACCGGGCTGGCCGCAGCCATCGCCTTTCGCGCGAAGCTGTGGAACATCGGCGCCGAGGGGCAGCTATATCTGGGTGCCCTGGCCGCGGTAGCCGTGGGCACGGGGGCCGTGTCGGGGCCGGGTTGGGCGCTGACCGGGCTGGTACTGGCGGCCGGGGCGCTGGCCGGAGCCCTGGGGATGCTGCTGCCCGCCGCCCTCAAGACCCGCTTTGGTGCCGACGAGGTGGTCACCTCGCTGCTGCTCAACTTCATCATCCTGATCTTCGTGCAGATGATGCTGGAAGGGCCGCTGAAGGATCCGATGGGACTTGGCTGGCCCCAGTCCGAGCCCATTCTCGACGAAGCGACGCTGCCGAAGCTGCTGGAGCGGATGCGGCTGCACGCGGGGCTGCTGATCGCGCTTGGCGCGGCGCTGGCGCTGCATCTGGTGCTGGCGCGCACCACCTGGGGCTTTCGCATCCGCGCCGTGGGGGAAAACGCCAGCGCCGCGCGGCATGCGGGGATCAGCGTCAACCGCACGCTGATCGGGGTAGCACTGGTTTCGGGGGCGCTGGCCGGTCTGGCCGGGGTCAGCGAGGTGGCCGGGCTCAAGGGCTATCTGACCGCCGATCTTTCGCCCGGTTTCGGCTATGCGGGGATCGTGGTGGCGATGCTGGCGGGGCTCTCACCCCTCGGCGTGGTGCTGGCGGCGCTTTTCGTGGCCAGTGTCTTTGTCGGCGCCGACAGCATGAGCCGCGCCATGGGCGTTTCAAGCTTCCTGGCCGATCTGGTGGTGGCGCTTTCGCTGATCTCGGTGCTGGTGGGGGGATTTTTCACCCGCTACCGGCTGCGCTGGCGCGCAAGAAGGACACGGCCATGACGGAACTGCTCGACATCTTCCTGAACGAAAGTTTCTGGACGGCAAGCCTGCGTATTGCCACGCCGCTGATCTTCGGAGTGCTCGGGGCGCTGCTGTGCGAACGCGCGGGGGTGCTGAACCTCGGGATCGAGGGTATTTTCGTGGTGGGCGCGATGACAGGCTGGATGGCCGTCTGGATGGGAGCCGGGCTGTGGGGCGGCGTGCTGGTGGCAGCGCTTTCGGGGGCACTGTTCGGGCTGCTGCATGCACTGCTTACGGTGCCGCTCGGGCTTTCGCAGCATGTCTCGGGGCTCGGGATCACGCTGCTGGCAACCTCGGCCGCCTCATTCACCTATCGCACCGCCCTGCCCGATGTGAAAAGCCCGCCGCGCATCACCCCCTTCCAGCCGCTCGACATTCCGTATCTCTCCGACATTCCCTTTCTTGGCCCGGTGCTGTTCCAGCAGACCCCGCTGACCTGGCTGGCGCTTGCGATGGTGGCGCTGGTGTGGTGGATCATGGCGCGCACCCCCCTGGGCGTGGCCCTGAGGGCGGTTGGCGACAACCCCGATGCGGTGGCCGCGCAGGGGCTTTCGGTTTACGGTCTCAGGATCGGAGCGGTGGTGGGCGGTTCGGCGCTGATGGCGCTCGGCGGGGCGTTTCTGACCATGTCGGCCTTTGACGCCTTCTTCTTCGGCATGGTCAACGGGCGGGGCTGGATCTGCATCGCGCTGGTGATATTCGCCAGCTGGCAGCCGGGCAAGGCGCTTCTGGGCGCGCTTCTGTTCGGCATGTTCGAAGCGCTTCAGGTGCGGCTGCAGACTCAGGCCGGGGCGGTGGTGCCGTCGCAGGTGTTCCTGATGGCACCTTACGTGCTGTCGATCCTTGCGCTTGTATTCGCGGCGCGGCGTGCCGATTACCCGCGCGCCCTTCTGAAGCCCTGGTTCAGGGGGCAGCGGTAAGTGGCGGGGGATGCCGGGGCGCCGGCCCCGTACCCCCGAAGTATTTCGGCCCGGGTGAAGAGGCCGAGGGAGGAAGGAAATGCTTGATCTTCTGGTAAGGAGAGCCACTCTGCCCGACGGGCGACGGGAAATCGACATCGCCTGCCTGGACGGCCGGATCGTGGAGGTGGCGCCGGGAATCGAGGCCGAAGCCCGCGAGGTGATCGAGGCCGGCGGCGATCTGGTGAGCCCGCCTTTCGTGGATGCGCATTTTCACATGGATGCCACGCTTTCGCTGGGGCGGCCCCGAATGAATGTTTCGGGCACGCTTCTGGAGGGGATCGCTCTCTGGGGCGAACTGAAACCCCTGCAGACGGCAGACGAGATCAGAACCCGCGCCCTCGCCTATTGCGATCTGGCGGTGAGCCAGGGGATCGGAGCGATCCGCAGCCATGTGGATGTGTGCGATGACACGCTGAAAGGGGTTGAGGCCCTGCTGGCGGTGCGTGCAGAGGTGGCGGATTACCTTGATCTTCAGCTCGTGGCCTTCCCGCAGGACGGGGTGCTGCGCGCGCCGGGCGCGATGGACAACCTGATCCGCGCGCTTGACATGGGGGTGGATGTGGTGGGCGGCATTCCACATTTCGAGCGCAGCATGGAAGAGGGCCATGAAAGCGTGCGCCTGCTGTGCCGCATCGCTGCCGAGCGCGGGCTGATGGTGGACATGCACTGTGACGAAAGCGACGACCCGATGAGCCGCCATGTGGAGGTGCTGGCACGCGAAACGCTTCGCCACGGGCTTCAGGGGCGGGTGACGGGCAGCCATCTGACCTCGATGCATTCGATGGACAACTACTATGTTTCGAAGCTGATCCCCCTGATGGCCGAAGCCGGCCTGCATGCGCTTCCCAACCCCCTGATCAACATCATGCTTCAGGGGCGCCACGATACCTATCCCAAACGCCGCGGCCAGACCCGGGTGCCGGAGCTGAAGGCGGCCGGCATTACCGTGGGTTTCGGACAGGACTGCGTGATGGATCCGTGGTATTCGCTGGGACGGGCCTGCATGCTGGACGTGGCGCATATGGGGCTGCATGTGGGGCAGCTTTCGGCGCGCGCCGACATGGCGTGGTGCTTCGAGGCCGTCACCGCCAACCCGGCCCGGATCATGGGGCTTGAAGGCTATGGCCTCGAAAGGGGCTGCCGCGCCGATTTCGTGCATCTCCAGGCGCGCGACCCGATCGAGGCAATCCGCCTGCGCGCCCGGCGCCTGCATGTGGTGCGGGAAGGCAAGGTGATCGCACGCGCCGGGCGCGATGTTGCAACGCTCTGCCTGCCGGGACGGCCGGAACGACTGGATCCGGCGGATTATGCCCCGCGGGCCGAACCGGAGTCCTCCGAAGGCGGCTCCGCCTGAGCCCCGCCCCCTTCTTCGGCGTCATTCCCGGCCAGCATGCCCTTGCGCAGGATGAAACAGCCGCGCGGGCGGGTTTCGCCGGTGATCACGACGGCAAAGGCCTGCGCGGCGCGTTTCAGGAACAGTTCACGGCGGATGCGTCCCACGCGGGCCAGCCGGGGCTTGCTCCGCATGATGATCGGAAGCGTTTCGCGGTGCACCTCGCCAAGTGCCCTGGGGTCCTCGTCAAGCTCCATGCGCAGGGCACAGTGGCGCGCCCGGGCATCAAGCGGCATCAGGCCGGTGATCAGCCCGATCGCCGCCGGCGCATCAAGCCCCGCCAGCCGGATCGGCGTCTGCCATACCGTCTGCGCGGCGGTCGCGGCCGCGGGGAAATGCGCGTCAACGATCGCCAGTTCGTCGCCCTCGCCCATTTCCATCAGGCAATGCATCAGCTCGGGCGTCATTCGCGGGTCAATACCTTTGAGCATCCATCCTTCCCGTGTTTCCCGGATCGACCAGTGATTATTCCACGCCAGAGAAACGGATTACAAGGGGTCATGCGGGTTTCCCGATGCTGCCCGTTCCCGTCATCCCTCACAGCCAGCGGCGCACCTTGCGGCTGTAGGCGGCAAACTGGACGCGGAAGGTCTTGCGCAGGGTCTTTTCCTCGGGCTCGATGAAACGTTTTTCGATGATCCAGACGAAGATCGGCACCAGCGGCAGCGACAGCACCGCATCCCGATACAGGATGAAACCGGTGAGGATCAGCACATCGCCCAGATAGATCGGATTGCGTGTGCGCCGATAGATTCCCGACTGCACGAAGGCGCTTGGGGTGTTGCGCGGCATGACGGTGGTGCGATGGCGGCGAAGCTCCATGAAGGCCAGAAGTATCAGCAATACCCCCGCCCCCACCAGCAGCCCGCCCGCAAACGAAGCCCATTCACCGCCAAAGCCAAGGCCAAGGCCGCAACAGGTGCCCTGCCACCAGGCGATGGCCATGAAGGCCAGCAGCCATACGGGCGGCAGATCGAGATGGCGGAGAGGATTCTTCATGCGGTGTTCTTCATCTTCCTGCGACGGGCATCATCCCTGCACCACAGGCTAGCCGCCCGCACCGGCGCCGCCAAGCCCCGCAGCCTGCGACATGTCGCACGTCTGCGTGAACGCCGGCGTCCGCCCCTGCCTGCCAACCGGTTCGCAGACGCAGGCCGGAAGACAGGGCCGGGGCATGATCGCGCTTGCAAAGCGCCGCCACCCGGATAGCCTGCACCCGTCACACAGATGAGGCCCAGATGACCGATTTCGCCGCCACCCGCGCCAGGTTTCTCCTGCCCGGCAACCTGATCTATCTCGACGGCAACTCGCTCGGGCCGCTGCCGCGCGGTGCTGCCGAACGCCTTGACGGCACGGTATGCCACGAATGGGGCGAACTGCTGATCCGCGCCTGGAACCGCGCCGGCTGGATGGAACTGCCAGGCAGGGTGGCCGCGCGTATTGCCGGGCTGATCGGGGCCGAACCCGATCATGTGACCGTGGGCGATACCCTGTCGGTCAAGGTGTTCCAGGCGCTGTCGGCGGCGCTTTCCCTGCGGCCCGAACGCCGCGTGGTGCTGAGCGATACCGGCAATTTCCCCTCGGATCTCTATGTGGCGCAGGGGTTGATCGATGCCCTGGGACAAGGCCACGAACTGCGCCTGGCGCCGCCTGAACGGATAGAGACGCACATTAACGAAGACATCGCCGTGCTGCTGCTGACCCAGGTGGATTACCGCACCGGCCGGCTGCACGACATGGCGGCGCTGACCGCACGCGCCCATGCGGCGGGGGCGCTGGTGATCTGGGACCTTGCCCATTCTGCCGGTGCACTGCCTGTTGATCTGGCCGGCGCAGGGGCCGATTTCGCGGCCGGCTGCACCTACAAGTATCTCAACGGCGGCCCCGGCGCACCGGCCTTCGTCTATGTCGCCCCGCGCCACATGCGCCACGCGCGTCCGGTGCTTCAGGGATGGCTCGGACACGCCGAACCCTTCGCCTTCGAACCCGAATACCGCCCCGCGCCGGGTATTGACCGCCTGCGCGTGGGCACGCCGCCGGTGCTGCAGCTGGCGGCGCTCGATGCGGCGCTTGATGTCTGGGAAGGCGTTGACATGCAGGCCCTGCGCACCCGCAGCATCGAACTGTCGGAACTGTTCATCGCGCTGGTCGAGGCGCGCTGCCCGATGCTGACTCTGGCCAGCCCCCGCGATCCGGCCCGGCGCGGCGCGCAGGTCGGCTTTGCATTCGAAGAAGGCCATGCCGCAATGCAGGCGCTGATCGACCGCGGCGTGATCGGCGATTTCCGCGCGCCCGATCTGATGCGATTCGCCTTCACCCCGCTCTATCTTGACGAAGACGACATCCGCAAGGCCGCCGAAATCATCGCCGACGTGATGATCAACCGCCTGTGGGATGCGCCCGAATACCGGGTGCGCGAAACGGTCACCTGACAACCGCCCGTCTGCCGGCGCGGGGGCAAGTGACAAGCCCGGCCATCCGTGGCAAGGTGAAACGAACGGTTCACCTCTCATTGCCCTTCCATCGGGAAATGCGGCCATGCCCACCAGTCTTGTTGTCAATGGACGGCGCCACGAAACAGACCTGCCCCCCGACATGCCCCTGCTGTGGGTGCTGCGCGATGAACTGGGTCTGCCCGGCACGAAATACGGCTGCGGCGTGGGGGCCTGCGGTGCCTGCACGGTGCATGTGGCGGGCCGGGCGGTGCGCGCCTGTCAGGTGGCGCTGGCCGATGTGCAAGGCTCCGTTACCACCATCGAGGGGCTGGGCACCCCCGAACGCCCGGCCCCGATCCAGGAGGAATGGATTCGTCACCAGGTGGCGCAATGCGGCTATTGCCAGTCGGGCCAGATCATGCAGGCGGCGGCACTGCTGGCGGAAAACCCCACCCCCGACGATGACGCGATCGATACGGCAATGGCCGGCAATCTCTGCCGCTGCGGCACCTATTCGCGCATCCGCGCCGCCATTCACGCCGCCGCCCGGCGGATGCAGGGGGGCTGAGTCCTGGGACGTATCGCCAAATATACCCGCCGCGCCTTTCTGGTTGCCAGCGCTGCCGTTGCCGGGGGGGTGGCCTTCGGCGTCTATCAGGCACGCAGGAACCTGCCCAACCCGCTTGTCGCCGGCCCCGGCGAAGCGGTGCTCAATCCCTGGCTGATCATCGCCGGCGACGGTCGCATCACCATCATCACGCCGCGCGCCGAAATGGGCCAGGGCGTGCAGACAACCCTTGCCGCGCTGGTCGCCGAAGAGCTTGACGCGGACTGGCAGCAGATCACCGCCCTGCATGGCCCTGCCGCCCAGGTCTATTACAACGGCGTGCTGATCGGGCTTGGCCTGCCGTTCAGGGATTATGCCCTGAAGCGCTGGCAGGCGCGCGTGCAGAAGGCCACCGATTTCCTGCCCAGGATGATGGGCATGCAGGTCACCGGCGGCTCGACCTCGATGCGCGACGGATTCGAAAAGATGCGCCTGGCCGGCGCCACCGCGCGTGAAACGCTGAAACTGGCCGCCGCGCAGCGCCTGGGCCTGCCCGCCGAAACCCTGCACACCGAAAGCGGCCGGGTGATCGCGCCTGACGGGCGCAGCCTTTCCTATGGCGAACTGGCCGGAGAGGCCGCCGCCATCCCCCCGCCCGACGGCGTGGCGCTGCGCCCGCCTGCAAGGTGGAAATATCTGGGCCGGGCAATGCCGCGCACCGACATGGTGGCGAAATGCACGGGCACCGCCGAGTTCGGTATCGACATCCGCCTGCCCGGCATGAAATTCGCAACCGTCCGCATGAACCCGGCCCGCACCGGCATGAAAGGCTTCGATGCCACCGCCGCGAAAGCCATGCCCGGGGTAGAGCGCATCGTCGATCTGGGCGACGGCATCGCGGTGGTGGCCAGCAACACCTGGCTGGCGATGCAGGCTGCCGATGCGGTGGAAATCGAATGGGAACCTCCCGCCTGGCCCCCCGACAGCGCCGGCCTTGAGGCTATGATCACCGCGGCGCTTGACGACAGCCCCAATTCGCATCTGCGCGATGACGGAGACGCAGCCGGGCAGCTGGCCCGTCCGCCTGCCGGCGCCAGGCTGGTCGAAGCCGAATACCGCGTGCCCTGGCTGGCTCATGCCACCATGGAACCGATGAACGCCACCGCGCTTCTGGAAGGCGATCGCCTGACCATCTGGAGCCCGAACCAGGCACCGCTGATCGCCCGCGAAAAGGCGGCCGCAACACTTGACCTTGACGAAGAAAACGTCACCGTCAACACCACCTTCCTAGGCGGTGGCTTCGGCCGGCGCGGCGAATTCGATTTCACGGTGCTGGCAGCACGGGTGGCGGCCGCCATGCCCGGGGTGCCGGTCAAGGTAACATGGTCGCGCGAGGAAGACATGACCCATGACTTCTATCGCCCGGCGGCGGCGGCCCGAATGCGCGGGCTGGTCGCCGATGGCACGGCACTGGCCCTTGAAGCGCGCGTTGCGGCGCCCTCGGTAAGCCGTCAGGCCTCCATGCGGCTTGCGGGCCTTGCACCACCCGGCCCCGACAAGGGGCATGTCGAGGGAATCTTCGACCAGCCCTATGCAATTCCCCATTACAGCGTTTACGGCCACCTTGCCGATCTGGCCCTGCCGGTGGGGTTCTGGCGCTCGGTCGCCAATTCCTTCAATGGCTTCTTCCACGAATGCTTCATCGACGAACTGGCCCACGCGGCGGGGCGCGATCCGCTGCAGTTCCGGCTTGACCTGATCCGCCCGGCACATGCGCCCTCGGCGATGCTGCTTGAGCGGCTGCGCGAAATGGCGGGCTGGAGCGGCAGAACACCCGAAGGCGTGGGCCGGGGCGTGGCACTGACCTACAGCTTCGGCACCCCGGTAGCCGAAGTGGTGGAACTGCGCGACAGCCCCCGGGGCATCCGCGTGCACGAGGCCTGGATCACGGTCGATCCCGGCACCGCGCTCGATCCGGGGATCATCCGCGCGCAGATGGAAAGCGGCCTGATCTTCGGCCTTTCGGCGGCAATTCACGGGCAGATCACCTTTGCCGGAGGCGCGGCCGAGCAGCGGAACTTTCCCGATTACGAACTGCTGCGCATGCACACCACACCGAAGATCCACGTGGACATCCTGGAAAACAACAAGGGCCCCGACGGCAATGCGATCGGCGGCACAGGCGAACCCGGCACCCCGCCCGCCATGCCGGCCATTGCCAACGCGCTGTTCGACCTGACCGGCAGGCGCGCGCGCCGCCTGCCCCTGGCGGGAGATTTCGATTTCGCGGTCTGATCCCGGCCTCGCCCCCGGCGGCATGCCGGATTCCATTCAGGGCAGCCTGTCGTAATCCGATATCAGCGGATGCAGCGGCGTCTTGTCCTCTTTCACCTGCGTGAACCGCCCCCGAAATCGGTGATGTCCCAGCCCGGGCGGCAGCGGATGATATGCCGTGCTTCCTGTCGGCGGGCCCGGAACGTCTCTGTGCTCCAGTCGGCGAAGGGCGGCAGGCCAAAGCCGAAACCGCGGATGGTTTCCCTGGCCTCGGTCATGATCCGGTTGATCTGAGAACGTTGCATGGCCGCCTCCGGGAAAACTGCCCTGCAGATCACCGGTGCAGCGCATCCCTGCCCCCCATCAAGCCATTTCGCGGCACCGCCGGCAAAGGTGCACTCAGAAAATGCCGCTGGCCTTCTGAAGGGCACGCACATAGGCAACGATCGCGTCAATCTCCGCGTCGGTCACGCCTTCGACCGGCGGCATGTCGCCAAATCGCCAGTGGTGCGCACGCACGCCGGTGCGTGCCGCCAGCATGAAGGCCCCATCCCCATGATGTCCCGGTTCGTATATCTTGTGCACCAGGGGCGGTGCGATACCCTGCTGCCCCGCGGCGTTGCGGCCGTGGCAGACCGCGCATTTCGCGTTGAACACCCGCTCGCCGATCAGCGCCGCGCCTTCAAGGGCGGGCACGCTGACCTGCACCATCGCCGCCCCCCGAACGGCGGAAGACTGCTCCGGCGAGGAGCCAGCCTGCGTTTCCATCGCCGCTTCCTGCGGGATGCCCGCTTTATCCCCCGTCAGCGCCGCATAGCCGATCACCCCGACGACGATCGCGCCCAGACCCGCAAACCACACGGTTTTCATGATGTCCTGCCTCCGCTGTTGTGCACGTTGCAGAACATCCTGCTCCTTCCTCCTGGGGGAAGGTCAAGAGCCGGATCGGGGCTGTTCGGGGCACCGCCGCCGGCAGCGGACAAAGGCCGGGCAGGATCGGGCCGGGGCAGCTTCCGCACGCCGCACCTGCGGCCCCTGCATGCCTTTCAGGCGATACGGCGCAGACCCGGCCCCCGCCCCGAGGCCCAGGCGCGCACTGCCTCTCCGAAAGCGGTGAACAGGGCGCGTGAAACGGGATCGCGGGCAGCATTGTATTCGGGATGCCACTGCACCGACAGCGTGAAACCCGGCGCATCCTTCACATGAAGCGCCTCGGGCGTGCCGTCATGGGCAACGCCGTCGATCACGATCCGCTCGCCCGGTGTCTTGATACCCTGCCCGTGCAGGCTGTTGGTCATCACTTCGGTGGTGCCGAGCAGCTTGTGAAACGGGCTGCCGGGGGTGAAGGTTACCTTGTGGCGCAGGGCAAACTTTTCCTCCAGAGAGCCATCGGGGGGCATGCGGTGATTGTCGCGCCCCGGCAGATCGCGGATTTCGGGATGCAGCGTGCCGCCCATGGCGACGTTCACCTCCTGAAAACCGCGGCAGATACCGAAAAAAGGCTGGCCGCGCTCGACACAGGCACGAACCAGCGCCAGGGTGACAGCGTCGCGCTCGCGGTCGAACTGGCCATGGGCTTCGGTTTCCTCCTCGCCGTATTCTTCGGGATGAACATTGGGCCGCCCCCCGGTCAGCAGGAAACCGTCGAACGTGTCGAGCAGCGCGCCGATTTCGGCCAGGTGAGGCACTGCGGGAATCACCAGTGGCAGGGCGTCTGCAACCTCGCCGACCGCCTCCACATTCATCTCTCCCGTGGCATGAACAGGATAGCTGTCATTCAGAAGGCCAGTGTTCGCGATGATACCGACGCGCGGACGGGACATGCCGGTTGTTTCCTCCAGTTTTCCATGCAGGCGCGGTCTGCGCCTGGGGCCGGCGGCAGCCAGGGCAGCCTGTCTTCATCTATATTCAATCGCTGCATGAATGAACATTCCGCACCAGCGCAAATAGTTTTGTGCAAATTTGCACAATCATGACGCACCCTGCACCGGCATCCGCAGCGCCCGGCCGTTTCCGCAATGGCCGCCCCGTTCAGGCCCGCTTCGCCCCTGCGGCAGCCTTTGCCTTCAGCCGCCAGGCATGCAGCACCGGTTCGGTATAGCCCGCAGGCAGCTGGCGGCCCCTGAATACCAGTTCGCAGGCGGCGCGGAAGGCGGGGCCGTCGAAACCGGGGGCCATGGGGCGGTATGCAGGATCATGGGCGTTCTGGCGATCCACCATCCGGGCCATCCTGTGCATGGCATCCATCACCATATCACGGCCGACGATCCCGTGGTGCAGCCAGTTGGCAAGCGCCTGCGCGGAAATCCGGCAGGTGGCACGGTCTTCCATCAGGCCCACGTCGTGGATATCGGGCACCTTGGAGCAGCCGATCCCCTGATCCACCCAGCGCACCACATAGCCAAGGATGCCCTGGCAGTTGTTCTCGATCTCGTCGCGTATCTCGTCGGGTGTCCAGGCAGGCGGACAGGCAAGCGGGATGGTCAGCAGTGCGTCAAGCGTGGCGCGGGGGCCTGTGGCGGCGATCTTGCGCTGGCGGGAGGCCACATCCACCCGGTGGTAATGGGTGGCATGCAGGGTGGCGGCAGTGGGGCTTGGCACCCAGGCACAGCTGGCACCGGCCATGGGGTGGGCGATCTTTTCGCGCAGCATGTCGCCCATGCGGTCGGGCATCGCCCACATGCCCTTGCCGATCTGGGCGCGCCCCTGAAAACCGCAGGCAAGGCCGATGTCCACGTTTCGCTCCTCATAGGCGGCCAGCCAGGGCTGATGCTTCATCTCGCCCTTACGCACCATCGCGCCCGCTTCCATCGAGGTATGGATCTCGTCGCCGGTGCGGTCGAGAAATCCGGTGTTGATGAAGGCCACCCGGCGGCGCGCGGCGCGGATGCATTCGCGCAGGTTCACGCTGGTGCGCCGCTCCTCGTCCATGATGCCGATTTTCACGGTGTGGGGCGGCAGGCCCAGCAGCTGTTCGACCCGGGCGAACAGGCGATCGGTGAACGCCACCTCTTCAGGGCCGTGCAGCTTCGGTTTCACCACATAGACAGCGCCGGCCGGCGAATTGACAGGGCCGCCCGCACGCCGGAGATCGTGCAGCGCGATCAGGGGCGTGATCAGCGCATCCAGAAGCCCTTCGAAAACCTCCTGCCCCCGGGCATCCAGAATGGCCGGGGTTGTCATCAGCAGGCCCACGTTGCGCACCAGCATCAGTGCCCGCCCCCTGAGCACCAGCCTGCCGCCGTCGGGCGTGGTGAACACCGGATCTTCGGCCAGGCGGCGGGTAAAGCGCCTGCCCTCCTTTTCCACCTCGACCGCAAGATCGCCCTTCATCAGCCCCAGCCAGTTGCGATAGACGCATGCCTTGTCGGAACCGTCCACCGCGGCCACGCTGTCTTCCATATCCATGATGGTGGACAGGGCCGATTCCAGGCGTATATCGGAAACCCCGGCACGATCCCGTGCTGCCACCGGGCTGTCGCCGTGCATCTCGATCACGATGTGCAGACCGTTGTTCACAAGCAGAATCGCCTCGGGGGCCTCGGGGGCCCCGCGCCAGCCCGCGAACTGCGCCGGATCGGCCAGCGCTGGGAAAAACGCCCCGTCCCGCACCCGATAGGCCGGCACATCCGCATGGCTGCCTTCGGCCAGCGGCACCGCCGTATCCAGGAATTTCCGCCCCCAGGCAATCACCCGGGCACCGCGTTCGGAATCATTCCCCCCGCCGGCAGGCGGCGGATCACCCAGGGCATCGGTGCCGTAAAGCGCATCGTAAAGGCTGCCCCAGCGGGCATTCGCGGCATTCAGCGCGAAACGCGCATTGCTGACCGGCACCACCAGCTGCGGCCCCGGCACCCGCGCGATTTCCGGATCCACCCCTTCGGTCTCGATGGTGAAATCCGCCCCTTCGGGCACGATATAACCGATATCTTCGAGAAAGGCACGACAGGCCCCGGAATCATGGGGCTGGCCCTTGCGCTCCAGATACCAGGCATCGATCCGGCGCTGAAGATCCTCGCGCACCGCCAGAAGCGCATGGTTTTCAGGCGTGAACTCGCGGACCACGGCGGCCAGGGCGCACCAGAAATCCGCCACCCCCATTCCGGTGCCGGGCAGGGCCTCGGCCTCGATGAAACCGGCAAGTTCGCGATCCACCCGAAAGCCTTCCCGCTCTACATGACGACCCATGCGCGCCCTCCGCCCTTTCTGCTTCTGCTTCTGCTTCTGCTCCCCGGATACGGCCTGCATGCCATGGCATGCAAGTGCGCACAGCATGAATATTGCAAAAACCGATCTTGATCTTTGCAAAAACTGTTTCCTGATTTTCCGAAATATGCTTTCCCGGTTGCAGAAGTGCGCCGCCTGCTGCATGTGTCGGGGCATGTCTTCGGGAACGCTTTCCCAGGCCACACCCAATCCACAGGAGGCCGGCCCATGCCCGATGTTCAGCACCGCCCGCAGGAGGTTCGCCTCGCCGATTACCGCCCGCCGGCCCATCTGGTGGATGAAACCCGCCTCATCTTCCGCCTGCACCCCGCCGCCACGCGCGTTCTTTCGAAGATTCGCTTCAGGCCCAACCCCGCAGCCCCCGGCCCCTTCTTCCTGCATGGCGAGGGGCTGAAACCGGTCCGCACCCTGATCGACGGGAAGGAAGTCACGCCCGAAATCACGCCGGAAGGTCTCGTTCTCGATGTGCCCGAACGCCCCTTCACCTTCGAATCCGAAGTCGAGATCAACCCTTCGGCCAATACCGCGCTCGAGGGGCTTTACATCTCGAACGGCATGTATTGCACCCAGTGCGAGGCCGAGGGCTTTCGCCGCATCACCTGGTATCCCGACCGCCCCGACGTGATGGCCCCCTTTCACGTGCGCATCGAAAGCGATCTGCCGGTGCTGCTGTCAAACGGAAACCCGCTGGACTCGGGCCCGGGCTGGGCCGAGTGGCAGGATCCGTGGAAGAAGCCCTCTTACCTGTTCGCTCTGGTAGCGGGCGATCTGGTGGCACGCCGGGGCAGCTTTACCACCCGTTCGGGGCGCCGGGTGGCGCTCAACATCTGGGTCAGACCCGGCGATGAAGAAAAGACGGCCTTTGCCCTGGAGGCCCTGAAGAAATCCATGCGATGGGACGAGGAACGCTATGGGCGCGAATACGACCTTGACGTGTTCAACATCGTTGCCGTCGATGATTTCAACATGGGCGCGATGGAAAACAAGGGGCTGAACATCTTCAATTCCTCCTGCGTTCTGGCCAGCCCGGCCACCAGCACCGATGCCGATTTCGAGCGCATCGAAGCAATCATCGCCCATGAATATTTTCACAACTGGACAGGCAACCGCATCACCTGCCGCGACTGGTTCCAGCTCTGCCTGAAAGAGGGGCTTACCGTTTTCCGCGATGCCGAGTTCACCGCCGAGATGCGCAGCCCCGCCGTCAAGCGGATTTCCGACGTGATCGCCCTGCGCGCGCGCCAGTTCCGCGAGGATCAGGGCCCGCTGGCCCATCCGGTGCGGCCCGAAAGCTTTGTCGAGATCAACAATTTCTATACTGCCACCGTCTATGAGAAGGGGGCCGAGGTGGTGGGCATGCTGAAATGCCTGGTGGGCGATGCAGGCTATGCGCGCGCACTTGATCTCTATTTCGAGCGCCACGATGGCCAGGCCGTCACCATCGAAGACTGGCTGAAGGTGTTCGAAGATGCCACCGGGCGTGATCTTTCGCAGTTCATGCGCTGGTATTCCCAGGCCGGCACCCCGCGGCTCAAGGTAACGGAAAACTTTGAAAACGGGCGGTATTCCCTTCATTTTTCGCAAGAAATACCCCCCACTCCGGGCCAGCAGGAAAAGCACCCGCAGGTGATCCCGATTGCCGTTGGACTGCTCGGCCCGGAAGGCAGGGAGGTGCTGCCCACCACCGTGCTCGAAATGACCGGAGCCGAGCAGAGCTTCACCTTCGAAGGGCTGGACGCCAGGCCCGTGCCCTCGATCCTGCGCGGTTTTTCGGCGCCGGTCGTGCTGGAACATGAAACCGACGACGCAACCCGCGCCTTCCTGATGATCCATGACACCGATCCCTTCAACCGCTGGGAAGCGGGCCAGGCCCTGGCACGGGGCACGCTCATGCGCATGATCCTGCAGGGCGCACCGCCCGAATCCCTGTTTCCTGATGCGGCGGCGGGGCTGTTCACCGATGCAGAACTTGATCCCGCCTTCCGCGCCCTGGCGATCACCCTGCCAGGCGAAGAGGAACTGGCCGAAAACCTGCACACCGCCGGCCATACCCCCGATCCGGCGGCGATCCATGCCGCACGCGAGGCCCTGGCACGGGCCCTGGCCGAGCGCCTTCAGCCCCAGCTGCCTGCCCTGATCGCCACCCATGAGGTGCCCGGCCCCTACAGCCCCGAGGCCGCGCCGGCCGCACATCGCGCGCTGGCCAACGCGGCACTGGCGCTGCTTTCGCGCCTTGACGGGGGGGAAACGGCCGAAGCCCGCCTTGCCTCTGCCACCAACATGACGGATCAGCGCGCTGCCCTTGCCTGCCTTCTGCGCCACGGCGGAAACAGGGGCGCGCGCGCTGCGGCCGCCTTCCGCGAACAATGGCAGCACGATCGCCTGGTGATGGACAAGTGGTTTTCCCTGCAGGTGGCCTGTGCCACCCCCGATGACACCGCCGAAACCGCCCGCGCCCTTGCCGAAGATCCGGCGTTCACCTGGCAGAACCCGAACCGCTTCCGCGCCCTGTTCGGCGCCCTCGCGGGGCATCACGCGGGCTTTCACCACGCAACCGGCGCGGCATACGATCTGCTGGCCGACTGGCTGATCCGCCTCGATCCGGTAAACCCCCAGACAGCCGCCCGCATGACAGGCGCCTTTGCCACCTGGAAGCGCTACGATCCCGCCCGCCAGGCCCGCATCCGCGCCGCTCTCGAACGAATCATGGCTGCCCCGGATCTCAGCCGCGATACCGGCGAGATGGTCAGCCGCCTTCTTGGCCGCGATTCATCTGCCTGACCGGACAGATGCTGCCCTGTCATTCCTGGCGGCAATAGGACTGGCGCGAAATCCAGGCCCGCATCTGCGCCCGCTTGTCCGCATGCAGGAAAGGCCCCCAGTCGGCCGCCACGCCACCGCCTCCGGCAGCCACCACGCCATCGCGCGCCACGGTGCGGCCGATGATGCGCAGCGCACAGGTGATGTTGGCCCGCCCCTCCTGCAGCTCTGCCCCGCTGGTGGCCGCACAGCCATACCCCCGTGCCGTGGCCGGCGAAATCTGCACCAGCCCGAACCAGCGCCCGCCGCCGCCCACGGCCTGCGGATTCCATGTGCTTTCATGGCCCGCCAGCGCCGCCAGCAGCCCCACCCAGAAAGCCGCACGCTCCGGGGGCGCGTTGCGCGGGTAGGCCGGGCACCATCGGGCGATGTCGGCAGGCACCTGCCGCACCAGGGCGATTCCCGCATCCGAACCGGTCAGAAAGGCCAGGCCCGCCGCTGTCCAGTCTGCCGCCTCGGGGTGATGATCCCAGGCCATGGCCGGGCGCCCGGACGCCCCCTTGCCGACACCATCGCCCGCCCTCCCGGTGCCTTCGTCAGCGCCCGAGGCGCAGGCCCCCGGCAGCATCAGGAAAACGAAAGGCACAAGGCGGGTCAGGCGCATCCGGGGTCTTTCCTTTTCTTCCTTCCTCCACGACAGGGCCTTTTTCGCATCCCCCCGGAACACAGACAAGCGACGCGGCATTGCCCCGGCAATCCCTTGCCTTCTGCATTCCGGCGGCGGGGTCCCGCGGCTGCGCCCCGCCTCTCTTGCCTTGCCCCTTGCCCCCATGCGCCCCCTGCCCTAAAACCGCCCCGACCACGGAGAGCCCAACAGATGCCTGATCTCACCTTCGAAGAACCGAAAGCCAAAGTGATCCACGGCACCCGGGACGACTGGGAACTGGTGATCGGCATGGAAATCCATGCTCAGGTTTCAAGCCGGGCCAAGCTGTTCTCGGGCGCCAGCACCGAATTCGGCGCCGAGCCCAATTCGAATGTCGCCTTCGTCGATGCCGCGATGCCCGGCATGCTGCCGGTAATCAACGAATTCTGCGTCGAACAGGCCGTGCGCACCGGGCTGGGCCTGAAGGCGCAGATCAACCTGAATTCGGCCTTCGATCGCAAGAACTATTTCTATCCGGATCTGCCCCAGGGCTATCAGATCAGCCAGCTCTATCATCCGATCGTGGGCGAGGGCGAAGTGATCGTCTGGCTGGGCGAGGGCGTGGCGCGCCGCGTGCGCATCGAACGCATCCATCTGGAACAGGACGCCGGCAAGTCGATCCACGACATGGACCCGGAGATGTCCTTCGTGGATCTCAACCGCACCGGGGTGGCGCTGATGGAGATCGTCTCGCGCCCCGACATCCGCAGCCCCGAAGAAGCCGCCGCCTATGTCACCAAGCTGCGCCAGATCCTGCGCTATCTCGGCACCTGCGACGGCAACATGCAGAACGGCAACCTGCGGGCCGACGTGAACGTGTCGGTCTGTCGCCCCGGCGCCTTCGAGCGTTACCGCGAAAGCGGCGATTTCTCGCATCTGGGCACCCGCTGCGAGATCAAGAACATGAATTCGATGCGCTTCATCCAGCAGGCCATCGAATTCGAGGCACGCCGCCAGATCGCCATCCTGGAAGACGGTGGCACGGTGGTGCAGGAAACCCGGCTGTTCGATCCCGATCGGGGCGAAACCCGCTCGATGCGCTCCAAGGAAGAGGCGCATGACTACCGCTATTTCCCCTGCCCCGACCTCTTGCCGCTGGAAATCGAGCAGGAATGGGTGGATAAGATCCGCGACAACCTGCCCGAACTGCCCGACGAGAAGAAGGCCCGCTTCATGCGCGACTACGGGCTGAAGGACTATGACGCCACCGTTCTGACTGCCGATCTGGACAGCGCCGCCTATTTCGAAGAGGTCGCCACAGGGCGCGACGGCAAGCTGGCCGCCAACTGGGTGATCAACGAGCTTTTCGGACGCCTCAACAAGGAAGGGCTCGCGATCGGCGAAAGCCCGGTTTCGGCCGGCCAGCTCGGCACCATCGTCGATCTGATCCGCAAAGGCGAGATTTCGGGCAAGATCGCCAAGGAACTGTTCGAGATCGTCTGGAGCGAAGGTGGCGATCCGGCCGAAATAGTCGAGGCGCGCGGCATGAAGCAGGTCACCGACACCGGCGCCATCGAGGCCGCGGTTGACGCGGTGATCGCCGCCAATCCGGCACAGGTGGAAAAGGCGCAAGACAATCCCAAGCTTGCCGGCTGGTTCGTGGGCCAGGTGATGAAGGCCACCGGCGGCAAGGCCAACCCGCAGGCGGTGAACCAGATCGTGCGCCAGAAGCTCGGCCTCTGACACCCCTTCCGGCGCGCGCTCGGGAAAGGCCGGTTGGCCGATCCGAACACCCCGCGCAACGGCCCCTCCGACCGATCTGCACGATAATTCCCCGGCAGCGCCACATTTCCGCCGCATCGCAGCGCGCCGGGGCCGCTTTCATGCCATATTCGGATTTTAAGAAAATGAACCGAAAAGACATTCCGTAACCATTACCCGGAGTAACAACATGTTCCGCACCCTCGCCACGGCCACCATTCTGGCCATTGCCGCCAGTGCCGCGCCCGCAGCCGTGATGCGCTTTGACGATGTGACGGCCGATTACGCCGCATTCGACCAGACGCTGGGCGACATCGCCAATCTCGATGTCTCGAACCGCACCCGTAACGGCTTCGGCAATGCGAGCATCTACGAAAACCACATCGAACACTGGACCAGCAACTTCAGCGATCTTACCGATGTGGCCTACCCCTCGGCCCCCGGCAAGGTGGGCGAACTGGCCTTCGCCCCCGATGCGGGCTACAGCGTGACCATCGAATCCTTCGATGTCGGCACCTGGTACAACGGCTCATTCGCCATCGGCTCCTTCTATATCTACGATGCCTCCTGGAACGTGCTCTGGAGCCTCGAAAACACCCTGCTTTTCGGCAATTCGATCACCATATCTCCCAATATCACCGGCGCCGCCTATTTCCAGTGGGGCACCGACTGGGACATCGGGATCGACAATTTCACCTATTTCGTGGAGCAGGATCCGCCTGCCGTGGTGCCGCTGCCGGCCGGCATGCCGCTGCTGGGGCTGGCGCTTGGCGCACTGCTTCTGGTGGGGCGGCGCAAACGCGGCTGACTGCCGCCGGCGGCTGCCGCGGCACCTGTCTGCCCGCCGCGGCGGACGGTTCCGCGGCCGGAAGCCGATCCGAAACAGGCGAAAAGGCAACACCTCGCCGGCCATCCGCCGGCGGGCTTGGACATTCCCCCCTTCGATCTGCTAGGCACGCGGCCTGAGAACGCCGTGAAAAGGGGAGCGTGAATGTCTCGGTTCGAATACAAGGTCGTGCCCGCACCGAAGAAGGGCCTGCGTGTCAAGGGAGCCAGAAGCGCCGAAGCGCGTTTTGCCGCCGCCCTGATGGAAATCATGAACGAACTGGGCGCCGAAGGCTGGGAATACCAGCGCAGCGATACCCTGCCCTGCGAAATGCGTCAGGGCTTGTCCCGAAAAACGACCGTCTTTCAGAACCTGCTGGTGTTCCGCCGTGAAATCCGCCCTGCCGGAATCCAGGCGGAAACGGCCCGGCCGGTTGCATCGAAACTGCGCAGGCAAGCCGGAGAAGACACCGTTCCGGCACCGGTTGCCGCCAGCGGAGGCGCCGCGAAACCCGCTGCAGAACCGGCAGCCGCCGCCCCCGCGGCACCCTCTGCCAGGCCGCAGCCTTCCGGGGGCAGCGCCCCGGCTCCCCGCATCGCCGGGGGGGACACCGGGGCGGCGCCAAGGCTCGGAGCGGCAACGGGCGAGGCAACAGGACAGGGCAAGGGCTCTGAAAACGCCGGAGCCTGAAGGCGCCAGCGCCTGCCCGCCCCGCGCCCTTGCAGCCCTATTCGCCGAGGTCCAGCGCCAGCGCGTGAATGCGCGAAAGCAGATCACGGCCCAGCGCATCATGCACGGCCCGGTGCCGCTCGATCCGGTTCCTCCCCGCAAAGGCAGGCGAGCGGATCACCACCCGGAAATGGGTTTCGCCACCCTCGCGCCAGCCCGCATGACCGCGGTGCTTTTCGCTTTCGTCGGTCACCTCAAGATGCGTCGGCGCAAAGGCTGCATGCAATTGTTGCCGTATTTCATCGCATATGGCCATTTTTTCCATCCTGCCTCTTCTATCTGACAACCGAAACTGTAAACTCCGTTGGCCGAGTCGCAAAGCGGTATCGGGATGCTCTTCCTTGCCCCGGCGCACCGGGATGAGGCGTTCGCAGGAAGCATGGGACGATCATGGACAAGACAGACCCTTTCGGTTTCGACATTTCGGTAAAGGCGGCCAAGAAGCGCAAGCCCCGCGGCCGGCGTGGCATGACCGGAGCCGTGGAAACATCGACCCGTATCTGCGAGCACCCGGACTGCCAGGAAAGCGGCAAGTATCGTGCCCCGAAATCGCCCGACCATCTGGACGAATACGTGTGGTTCTGCAAGGAGCATGTGCGCGAATACAATCTGAAGTGGAACTTCTTCAGCACCCACAGCCAGGAAGATCTGGAAGCGCAGATCGCAAAGGACAAGGTGTGGGAACGTGAAACCAAACCCTTCGGACGTGGCAACGAAGAGCATCGGGCCTGGTCGCGGCTGGGGGTTGACGATCCGCATCAGCTTCTGGGCGACAAGGCCACCCGCAACCCCGGCAAGTCGATCACCGGCACCCGCCGCCTGCCCCCCAAGGAACGCCGGGCGCTTGAGATTCTGGAAGCCAAGGACCACTGGAAGAAAACCGAAATCCGGAAGCAATACAAGGCATTGATCAAGATTCTTCATCCCGACATGAACGGCGGGGATCGCTCCGACGAAGAACGCCTGCAGGAGGTGGTCTGGGCCTGGGATCAGATCAAGAGCAGCCGCAATTTTCAGAGCTGACACCGCTGGCAGGGCCGGCCGGAACACAGCGAAACCGGGGAAAACGACAGGGCCGGGAAACGGGGCCGGGAAACGGGGCAGGCACATGCGGGGTGGGCGCATGGAAACCGGAAAGGAAAGGCATCCCATGAATCCCATCCATTTCCTGCGCATGTCCCGTTGGGCCCGCCATCCCCCGAGCCGCCGACGGGTGATTCTGGTGCTCGGCGTGCTGGCCGCCTGCCTGATCCTGTTCGGGCTCGAACGCCTCTTCGGGCTGCCCGAATGGATGCAGATCGAAAATCTGCGGCAACTGCGGACCAGATAGGGCTTGATCCTGCCGACATCCCCATGAAAATACGCGCGCGAACACCACGGAAACGATTTTATTCCACCGGTTTTTTCGGGCGATTATCTGCCATCTTCGCCCCGTTCCCCTTTTATTTTCAGGGTTTTCCGCTATCCTTCGGGCATATCGGAAACAAACAGGAGATCACCATGAAACACCTGAAACGCGCAAGCCTTGCGGGTGCCGCGCTGGCCGCGGGCCTTGCCGCTGCCACGCCCGCCCTTGCCGAAGGTGGCGCCCATGACGCGGCAATCGCAGCCCGCAAGGCCCACATGCAACTCCTCAAATGGGAACTCACCACCCTTGGCGCCATGGCCAAGGGCGCCATTCCCTATGATGCCGAAAAGGCGGCTTCCGCTGCCAATGACCTGAAGGCACTTGCCGGGCTCGACCTGCACAACGCCTGGCCGGAAGAATCCGACAGCGACATGAACCAGAACACCCGGGCCCTGCCCAAGATCTGGGAAAACATGGAAGATTTCGGCAAGAAATACGGTGCCCTGCAGGCCGCAACCGAAGCCATGGCCGCCGCCGCGGGCAAGGATCTTGATTCGCTCAAGGCCGCCATGGGCAACGTGGGCGGCGCCTGCAAGGCCTGTCACAAGGAATACCGCAAGCCGAAAGACGGCTGATCGGTGGCCCCCGCGGGCAGCCCCGTGGCCCCACGCAGGAAGGGCGGCAGCCAGCAACGGCGAAGATGGCTGCGCACGGTGCCGGCACTGCTTGGCGCCATGGGGCTGGCGGGGCTTGCCGCCTTCTGGTGGCTCACCCGCCCCGTTACCGCGCCGCCCCATGTGGCAGCCGCGCTTGCCGGTCTGGACAGCAATCCGCAACGTGGCGCGCTGGTGTTTCACGCCAGCGGATGTGCGTCGTGCCACGCTGCGCCCGGGGCAACAGGCGAAGCAAGGCTGGTGCTGGCGGGGGGGCGGCGCTTTCCCTCGCCCTTCGGCAGCTTTGTCGCGCCCAATATCTCGCCTCATCCCGAGCACGGCATCGGCAGCTGGAGCCTGACCGATCTCTACAATGCGCTGAAGCACGGCACCACCCCCGACGGAACGCACCACTATCCCGCCTTTCCCTATACCACCTATCAGCGGATACGCCTTCAGGACGTGGCCGATCTGTACGCCTTCCTGCAGACACTCCCCCCCTCGGACGCCGCTTCGCTGCCCCATGATCTGCCCTTTCCCTTTTCGTTTCGGCGCGGGATCGGGCTGTGGAAACGGCTTTACCTTCGCCCCGGCTGGGTGGTGAACGGCTCCCTTTCCCACGAAGAGGCGCGCGGGCGCTATCTGGTCGAGGCGCTCGGCCATTGCGGCGAATGCCATACCCCACGCGATTCCCTGGGGGGGCTCGATACCGCGCGCTGGCTGGCGGGCGCGCCGAACCCTGCAGGCAAGGGCCGCATTCCCAACATCACCCCGGCCGTGCTTGACTGGTCACAGGCCGATATCGCCTATTATCTGGAAACCGGATTCACCCCCGATTACGACAGTGCCGGCGGCGAAATGGCCGAGGTGGTGGAAAATCTGTCGCATCTGCCGAAAAGCGATCTGATGGCGATCGCCGCCTATCTGAAGCGGGTGCCACCGATGCCCGATCCCCCGGGAAAACCCTGAGTTTCCGCCCCGACGTCAGGCCCCGCCCCCTTGGACGCCGGCCGTCAGCTGACGCGTGCGCGCAATGCGCAGACGCGCGAAATCGTCGCCTGCGTGATAGCTCGAACGTGTCAGCGGCGTGGCCGAAACCATGAGAAACCCCTTGCCGAAAGCCGCGCTTTCATAGGCCGCGAATTCCTCGGGCGTCACGAAGCGGTCAACCGCGTGATGCTTGGACGTAGGCTGCAGATACTGGCCGATGGTCAGGAAGTCCACATCCGCCGCGCGCATGTCGTCCATCACCTGCAACACCTGCTGACGGGTTTCGCCAAGCCCCACCATCAGCCCCGACTTGGTGAAGATCGCGGGATCGATTTCCTTCACCCGCTGCAGCAGGCGCAGGCTGTGGAAATAACGTGCGCCGGGGCGCACCTCGGGGTAAAGGCCCGGCACCGTTTCCAGATTGTGATTGAACACGTCAGGGCGCGCCGCCACCACGGCCTCCAACGCGTCGGGCGTGCATTTCAGGAAATCTGGCGTGAGGATCTCGATCGTGGTTTCCGGACAGCGGTGACGGATGGCGCGGATGGTGCGGGCGAAATGCTCGGCCCCGCCGTCTTCCAGATCGTCGCGGTCAACCGAGGTGATCACCACATGCCTGAGCCCGAGCCTGGCCACCGCATCGGCCACCCGCCCCGGCTCGAAGAGATCAAGCGCATCGGGCCGGCCGGTGGCGATGTTGCAGAAGGTGCATCCACGGGTGCAGATATCGCCCATGATCATCATGGTGGCGTGCCCCAGATTCCAGCATTCGCCCACATTGGGGCAACCCGCCTCTTCGCAGACCGTGCTCAGGCCGTGCTCGCGCATGATGCGACGGGTCTGGGCATAGCCCTTGCCGCCGGGGGCGCGAACACGGATCCAGTCGGGCTTCTTCGGCTGGGGGTTGTCGGGACGGTGGGCTTTTTCGGGGTGACGCTCGGAAGGGTTCTTGAGGTTGCGCATGGCTCTTTCCCTGCAGACAGGACACCCCTGCGATAATCCATTCCGGCGACAAGGGCCAGACACAAGTTTCACGACAGACCGGAAGCAGAAATATGCGGGCGAATGCACGCAAACCCATCCGGGCGACGCGCAGGAAATCCGGCCTGCGGCATCGGCAGACACGGGAAGCAGGGGATGATCGCCTACCGCACGCCCGCTGACCGGCACAGCCATCATGCACAGACGGCGCCGGCCATGCGCATGTGCGCGTTTTCCGGGCAGGCAGACCCCGCCCCCGCACCCTCCGTTTCCGGCTAACCGATCAGCGGCCCGTAGGGGCCGTAGTTTTCCTCATAGTGGCGCCTGAGGCGTTGCAGCGCGATCCGCAGCACGATCTTGCCCGAGCGCGCCGACCAGCCCATGCGCCTTTCCGCCGTTTCCAGCCCTTCGAGAAAACAGCAGCACCGCAGCACCACATCGCCCAGCCCCGGCCCCAGATCACGCAGCGCCGCCATGACCCGGTTGCGCGCCGCCACCGGCCCTTCCGCCGGTCCGGCCCCGCCTTCGAAACTGCCGCGGTCGCCGGGGGTGAGAAACCTGTCCCAGTTCTGCGCCACACGGGGGCCCATCTGCGCCAGTTCGAAATCCTCCCGCAGCCGTTCGCCCGCCGCCACCAGTTCGTCGCTCAGAAACGGCTTGCCGTTCCTGTCCTTGCGCCGCGAAAGCGCCAGCAGGGGCGATTCCGCCACATTGTAGCGAACGCTGCGGGGCGATTTCGCGGTTTCCTCCATAACCGCCTTCTCGCCCCATTCGCGATGCTGATCGCCAAACGGTGCCTGGCTTTCGGAAAAACCGCCCGCCGCGCTGGCACGACCGGCGCTCAGCATGCGTTTCAGGGCGGCCCGCCCGGCCGAGGTTACCTCGTAGCGCTTGATGCGCCCGCCCCTGCCGCCCGCATTGCTGCGGCAGGCAATCCAGTCCTTCAGAGCCATCGCCTGGGCAATCTCCCGCCCGACCACGGCCGTGCGGGCCGTCTTGCCGCCCGGCAGTTCGCGCACCACCACGGCCTTTTCCATGTCCTTCGCCACCGCAAGCATCGCACCGGGTTCGCACAGGCGTCGCAATATCCGTGGCGCCTCGCGGTGCAGGGTTGCGTCATCCGGGGGCAGAACATCGGAACGAAGGGGGATGGTCATTTCGGGAAACTCCTTGCAGGCACGATCGCGATTGGCGAACTGGCGGCGACCAAGACAGTCAAGTGCCTCGTCCACCAGGATGTCGTCGCGCCGGTTCTCGAACTTGCGCACTTGTCTCAACACGGTCGAAGCATGACAGCCCGACAGGCGGGCCAGCACCCGGATGGGCAGCCCGAATTCGGTGTGCAGAAGATAGCGCCTTGCCGAAACGGGCACCCAGTCGGGCAACAGCTCGGTTGCCATTGTCATCATCTCGGGATTACCCATCTCAATCGCCCCTTCTGCCTGGACACACTCCGTACGAAACAACAGGAAAGTGGTCGAGGCATGGTTACGCAGAGGTTAACGAACGCGACGCCATTCATAATTGTTTTCAAAAACTAAACTTTTCTGAAACCAGCGTTCGCGCGGATGCAACAGAACGCAACACCCGCATAGATTGTGTCAATTTGTGAGCAAATCACTCAAAGGAGTATTTCCGCATGACCGATCTTCTGAGCCTTCTCGAAACGCTCCGCCGCCCCCGCCTGCTGGTCGAGGCCGCCCGCTTCGGGCTTGAGGAATATGAGCGCAAGCGTTTCCTGCCCCGCCTGCTGCGCTGCCCGGAACCGCCCGCCCCCGGCGCGGCAATCGCCCGGCTGATGCAGATCGAGGCGCGCCTCGAAGAACGCCGCACCACCGGCGATGCCGGCTACAGCATTGCACGCCATGTGGATGTGCTGATCGCCCTGATGGGAGAGGCCCGCCTGCTGCAGACGCGGCGCAGCAGGCTTCGCACCGTCTGAACCGGGCCAGCCATGCCCCCGGAAAGCTTGCCGTCAGGCAAAGGCATCCGGCATCGATTCCTTGCGGCAGCGCACGAAATCCTCAAGCGATTCGGCAATCACCACGTCAAGCGGCGGCGCCTGATAGGCATCAAGCAGCTTCTTCACCCGCGCCGCAGCCAGTGCCACGGTATCGCGCGCGCCCTCTTCCGCCCATGTTTCGAAGGGCTTGTAATCAAGCAGTTCAGAACGCCAGAAGGCATCCCTGAAATTGGCCTGGGTATGGGCGCACCCGAGATAATGCCCTCCCGGCCCCACCTCGCGGATGGCATCAAGCGCCTGAGCGTTCCCGTCAACCGCCACGCCGCCGGCCAGCCCGTGCAGCATGCCCAGCTGATCTGCATCCATCACGAATTTCTCGAAACTGGCGACCAGTCCCCCCTCAAGCCAGCCACAGGCGTGAAGCATGAAATTGACCCCGCCCAGAAGCGCCGCGTTGAGCGTGTTGGCGCTCTCGTAGCCGGCCTGGGCATCGGGAAGCTTGGAACCGCACAGCGCACCGCCGGATCTGAACGGAAGGTTGAGACGGCGCGCCAGCTGCCCTGCTCCGTAAAGGATTTGTGAAGCTTCCGGCGTGCCGAAGGTGGGGGCACCGGAATTCATGTCGATCGAGGTAACGAAACAGCCGAAGATCGCCGGGGCGCCGGGGCGGACCAGCTGGCTGTAGGCCACACCGGCCAGCACCTCGGCCAGCACCTGGGTCAGGGTGCCCGCCACGCTGACCGGCGCCATCGCACCGCCAACGATGAAGGGCGAAATGATACAGGCCTGTCCGGCTCTTGCGTAAACCTCCAGCGCCCCCATCATCGTGGCATCGAAGGTAAGCGGCGAGTTGATGTTGATCAGCGATGTCATCACGCAGTTTTCGGCCACGAAGTCCGCCCCGAACAGAAGTTCGCACATTTTCACCGAATCGCGCGCGTTTCCGGGGGCGGTGACCGACCCCATGAAGGGCTTGTCGGAAAGGGTCATGTGGGCCAGCAGCATGTCGAGATGGCGCTTGTTCACCGGCACGTCGGTGGGTTCGCACAGGGTGCCGCCCGAGTGATGCAGCCATTTCGACATGTATCCGAGGCGCACGAAATTGCGGAAATCCTCCATCGTGCCATAGCGCCGCCCCCCTTCGAGATCGCGCACGAAGGGGGGGCCGTAAACCGGGGCCAGCACCAGCGAACGCCCGCCGATCTCGACATTGCGGGCGGGATTACGGGCATGCTGGACAAAGCGCGCCGGCGCAGTGGCGCACAGGCGGCGCGCCAGCCCGCGGGGCATGCGCACACGGTCGCCCGCCACATCCGCCCCCGCTTCGCGCCAGCGCTCAAGCGCTTCCGGGTTTTCGGCAAATACCACGCCGATTTCCTCAAGCACGGTTTCGGCATTGTGCTCGATGATCTGCAACGCCTCTTCATCGAGAATGTCGAAATCGGGGATGCTGCGGGTGATGAAACGCGCCGTTTCATGGCTGACCGTCCCGCGTTCGGCCCGCCGCGCGGCACCACCGCCGCTACGCCGCCGCCTTCTGCCTTCGCTCATGCACGCCTCCTGCCGCCCTTGCGCCTTCGCCCCGATTCTTATGCCCGAAGGCCCGCGCACCATGCGCGGATTGCGCCCCCTCGCGCAGGAAAGCGACATCAGGGGGCTTGATCGCCGCCGCGCTCCCCCCTATTGCGGCCTGCATGAAAGATATTGCCAGATCCCATGACCGCCTTCTCATCATCGACTTCGGCAGCCAGGTCACGCAGCTGATCGCGCGGCGGGCGCGCGAACTGAACGTCTATTGCGAAATCCACCCCTACCAGAAGGTCACCGATGCCTTCCTGCACGATTTCGCCCCGAAGGCGGTGATCCTCTCGGGCGGGCCGGCCAGCGTGCTCGACGAAGGATCGCCGCGCCCGCCGGCGGCCGTCTTCGAACTGGGCGTTCCGATCCTCGGCATCTGCTACGGCCAGCAGGTGATGATGCAGATGCTGGGCGGCCGGGTCGAGCGCGGCCACGGCACCGCCGAATTCGGCCGCGCCTTCGTCAGCCCTGCCCGGGCGAAAGATCGGCTGCTGGAAGGCTGGTTCGAAAACGGCCCCGAGCAGGTGTGGATGAGCCATGGCGACCATGTGAGCGCGATCGCGCCGGGCTTCGAGGTTTACGGCACATCGCCCAATGCCCCCTTTGCCGTCATCGGCGACCCCGCGCGCCGCTTCTTTGCGGTGCAGTTCCATCCCGAGGTGCACCACACCCCCCGCGGCACACGGCTGTTGCAGAACTTCACCCGCCTTGCCGGTTTTGCCGGCGACTGGACCATGGGCGCCTACCGCGAAGAGGCGATCCGCAGGATCCGCCAAGAGGTGGGCGACAAACGGGTGATCTGCGGCCTTTCGGGGGGCGTCGATTCCTCGGTGGCGGCGGTGCTGATCCACGAGGCCATCGGCGAGCGGCTCACCTGTGTCTTCGTCGATCACGGGCTGCTGCGGCAAGGCGAGGCCGAGGAGGTGGTCGCCATGTTCCGCGACCACTACAACATCCCGCTGATCGCCGCCGACGAAAGCGAGCTGTTCCTGGGCAAGCTCGAAGGCGTCTCGGACCCCGAAACCAAGCGCAAGATCATCGGCCGCCTCTTCATCGACGTGTTCCAGAAATACGCAGGCGAGATCGAGGGCGCCGAATTCCTGGCCCAGGGCACGCTCTACCCCGACGTGATCGAAAGCGTCTCCTTCTCGGGCGGGCCGAGCGTGACCATCAAGAGCCACCACAATGTGGGCGGTCTGCCCGAAAAGATGGGGCTGAATCTGGTGGAGCCCCTGCGCGAGCTGTTCAAGGACGAGGTGCGCGCCCTGGGCCGCGAACTGGGCCTGCCGAAAAGCTTCATCGGGCGCCACCCCTTCCCCGGCCCGGGCCTGGCCATCCGCTGCCCCGGCGAGATCACCCGCGAAAAGCTGGAGATCCTGCGCAAGGCGGATGCGGTGTTTATCGACCAGATCCGCCGCCACGGGCTCTACGATGAAATCTGGCAGGCCTTCGTGGCGATCCTGCCGGTGAAAACCGTGGGCGTGATGGGCGACGGGCGCACCTATGACTACGCCTGCGCCCTGCGCGCGGTCACCTCCGTTGACGGCATGACGGCCGATTACTACCCCTTCACCCACGAATTCCTGGGCGAAACCGCCACCCGCATCATCAACGAGGTGCCCGGCATCAACCGGGTGACCTACGACATCACCTCGAAACCGCCGGGCACCATCGAATGGGAATGAGCGCCCGCCGCGGCCGGGTTTCCCGCGCAAGGGTTGATCCCCGGCACGCACAGGGCATGCCGGGGCACTGTGATTCACTCATCCTGTCACTGCTACTGGTCATATCACCGGTCGCGACAACGGCGTTTCCGCCTGTGCCGCGCCCCGATACTTGCCCGTCAAGGTTAATTAGTGGTTATCATCGCTCCGGAAACATCCCTGCCGGAGGCAGAAAGATCCTCATGACCCCAGCCGGGATATCTGACAACCGGCGATGCCCCGACCGAACGGAGCCTGCATGACACCGGCATTCACTGCTGCCCTCTGGATGACCGGAGCGATCCTTTCGTTCTCGTCGCTTGCAGTGGCAGGGCGCGAGGCCATGCGCGGCCTCGACGTGTTCGAACTGCTGCTCTATCGCTCGGCCATCGGAATCCTGCTGGTGCTGGCTGTGGCCCGGCTTGCGGGCACCGCAGGCCGGATCATGCAGGTAACGCGGGGCGATTTCAGGCTGCACCTTCTGCGCAATGTCTTTCATTTCACCGGCCAGGTCCTGTGGTATCATGCACTGGCGCGGATTCCCCTGGCGATGGTCTTCGCGCTCGAATTCACCTCGCCGATCTGGGTTGTGGTGATGGCGCCGCTGCTGCTTGGCGAACGCCTGACGGCCACGCGCGCCCTGACCGCACTGCTGGGCTTTGCCGGCATCCTGATCGTTGCGCGCCCCGATCCCGGCCACATTGATGCGGGCACCGTCGCCGCGGCTCTGGCGGCAGTCGGCTTTGCCGGCTCGGCGATTTTCACCCGCCGGCTGACCCGCAGCACCGGCCTCACCGAGATCCTGTTCTTTCTGACCGCAATGCAGGGCGTGATGGCCCTGGCGCTGGCCGGGGCCGACGGGGCCATTGCCTGGCCAGCACTTCGTCTCTGGCCCTGGCTCGGACTGATCGCGGTGGCGGGCCTGGTGGCCCATCTCTGCCTGACACAGGCGCTGGCCCTGGCCCCCGCAAGCGTGGTCATCCCCATCGATTTCGCCCGCCTGCCCCTGATCGCCCTGGTGGGAATGCTGCTTTATGGCGAACCGCTTGACCTGAATGTCCTGCTGGGTGGTGCGGTGATCTTTCTGGCGAACTACCTCAATATCCGGCACGAAACCCGCCATTTCGATGCAAAATGACAACGCATGCCGACAGAATTTCATGGATCGGTGCATGACGCTGCGTAGTGTTTGACCGAAAACGGCCTGCTCGCTTAGCCTGCCGGAGGAAACAGGAACACCGCTTTCGGGGAGTCGAGAAACATGAAAAAACTGGCAGCAGCGGCCATCGGCCTGGCCATCAGCGCGGGCGTGGCGCAGGCAGGGGGGATCTTCCGTTCGTCACAATCGGTCGGCATCCTCTTTGAACAGGGGCGCTATGCGGAACTGTCTTTCGGCATCGTCAGCCCGGATCTTTCCGGTTCGGTAGGTGGCGGCGCACTGCTCAGCGGCGACATGGCCGGCGACTACACCAGCCTTGGCTTCGCCTACAAGATGAACATCGGCGACAACATGGATCTGGCATTCATCGTCGAGTCGCCGGTAGGTGCCAATGTCGCCTATCCCATCGGCACCGGCTATCCGCTGCAGGGAACCACCGCCAAGATCAATTCGCTGTCCTATACCGGCCTGCTGCGCTATCGCATGTCCAACAACATGAGCATCTATGGCGGCCTGCGCATCCAGCAGGTGAACGGCAGGGCCAGCCTGCCGTTCCTGGGCGGCTATACCCTGAACACGGGGCAGGAAACCGATCTTGGCTATGTGGTAGGCGTGGCCTATGAAAAACCCGAGATCGCCCTGCGCGTGGCGCTGACCTACAATTCGGAAATCACCCACGATTTCGATCAGGTCACGGAATTCGGCGCACCCTCTGCCGATTTCAGCACCACCATTCCGCAGTCGCTCCAGCTTGAATTCCAGTCGGGCGTGGCACCAGACACGCTGGTGTTCGGCGCGATCCGCTGGGAAGACTGGACATCCTATGACATCAGCCCGGTAACTTACGTGGGCATCACCGGCAGCCCGCTGTCAAGCTACAGCGAAGACATCATCAACTACAGCATCGGCATCGGCCGCCGCTTCAGCGACGAGCTTTCGGGCGCGATCAGCCTGGGCTACGTGCCCGCCAACGATCAGGTCACCGGCAACCTCAGCCCGGCAGACGGCTCGATCTCTCTGGGGCTCGCCGCTATCTACAAGCGCGACAACGTCAAGGTCACCTTCGGGGTGCGCTATGTGAGGTTGGGCGACGCCACCACCACGATCGGGGCGCAATTCACCGACAACCACGCTCTGGGTGCCGGGGTAAAGATCGGTTACAGCTTCTGAACGCAGAGCCCTTCGGATGCGCGAAAGGCCCCGCCCCACGGCGGGGCCTTTCCTTTCCGGTTTGACCCGCGCGCGCCGGCTGGCTACCAAGACACCAAACCGGGGAAACAGGCATGATCTTCGAAACCGCACAGGAATGGCGCTCGGCCCCCGAGAAGCGCGTGGCGCTGTTCGGCATGTCGGGGCTCGGGAAAACCCATGTCTCGAACATCCTGCGCCGCAGCGGCGCATGGTTCCATTACAGCGTCGATTACCGCATCGGCAGCCGCTACCTGATCGAGGAAATCAACGACAACCTCAAGCGCGAGGCAATGAAGAACCCCTATCTGGCCGATCTTCTGCGCTCGGACAGTATCGACATCACCGCAAGGCTCAGGTTCGAGAACCTGGCACCGCTCTCGGCCTGGCTCGGCAAGCCGGGCAACCCGGCAAGAGGCGGCCTGCAGATCGGCGAATACCGCCACCGCCAGGCGCTGCACCGCAATGCCGAAATCGCGGCCATGCACGATTGCCCCCGCTTCATGGCCCGCGCCCGCGCACTTTACGGCTATCCGCATTTCGTCTGCGATACCTCGGGTTCGTTCTGCGAGGTGGTCGAACCGGACGATCCGCAGGATCCGGTGCTGGCGCAGCTTTCCCGCAACCTGCTGCTGGTGTGGATCGAAAGCGGCCCGGAACATGGCAAGAAACTGACAGAGCGCTTCCGCCGCGCCCCCAAGCCGATGTATTACCCGCCGGCGCTGCTGGATCGCCTGTGGAAGGAATATCTTGCCGCAGGCAATGTTCCGGAAGGCGATGTCGATCCCGATGATTTTGCCGTTTTCGCCTATCGCCGGGCGCTTGCGGCACGCCAGCCCCGTTACCGCGCCATTGCCGAAAACTGGGGGCTCGGCGTCAGCGCCGACGATATCGCAACCGTGCGCGACGAGGCCGATTTCGTTGATGTGATCGCCAGGGCGATCACCGATGTCAGCCGCGCCCGCGCATGATCTGAACACACAGGATATCGCCAGATGCCGATCAAGATCCCTTCATCGCTTCCCGCCCATGCCATCCTGCAGAGCGAAGGCGTGATGGTAATGGGCGAAGGGCGCGCCGCACGTCAGGACATCCGCCCGCTGCGTTTCGGCCTTCTGAACCTGATGCCGCTCAAGATCCAGACCGAAACCCAGTTTGCACGGCTGATCGGCGCCACGCCGCTTCAGATCGAGCTGACGCTCATCCGCATGAGCAACCACCGCTCGAAAACCACCGCCGCCGAACACATGGAGGCCTTCTATCGCCCCTTCAGCGCGGTCAGAGGCGAAAAGTTCGACGGCCTGATCATAACCGGCGCCCCGATCGAACACCTGGCCTTCGAAGATGTCACCTACTGGGACGAAATTCGCGAAATCTTCGACTGGACCCAGACAAACGTGCATTCCACCTTCGGTGTCTGCTGGGGCGGCATGGCAATGATCCACCATTTCCACGGGCTTCGGAAACACATGCTGAAGGAAAAGGCCTTCGGCTGCTTCCCGCTGCAGAATCTCGCCCCTGCCTCTCCCTATCTGCGCGGTTTTTCCGATGAATGCGTGATCCCCGTCAGCCGCTGGACGGAAATGCGCCAGAGCGAGATCGACGCCGTGCCCGATCTGGTAACGCTTCTGGGCTCGGATCTGGCGGGGCCCTGTCTGGTCCACGATCCGGGAAAGCGTGCGCTCTACATCTTCAATCATTTCGAATACGATACCGAAACGCTGAAAAACGAATACGAACGCGACATGGCCAGGGGCGTGCCCATCAACATCCCGATGAACTATTACCCGAATGACAACCCCGAACTGCCCCCCCGCAACCGCTGGCGCAGCCATGCCCACCTGCTCTATGGAAACTGGGTAAACGAAATCTACCAGACAACCCCCTACGACATGCACCTGATCGGCACCCATTACACCGATTACACGGGCAAACTGAAGGAATACCCCCGATGAGCAACAGCCACCCCCTGCCCTTTGACGGCGCCATCAGCCGCTTCTTCGGGGAAGAGGCTCCAGAAGAGATCCGCGATGCGATCCGCACGGCGGGAAAAAGGGATATTCTTGATCCCGGCTATCCCTGGCAACGGATGATGAAGCGGCGCGCATACGAAGAAACCATGGCCGCGCTGCAGATCGAACTGGTGAAGATGCAGGCCCATGTCAGGGAAAGCGGCGCGCGGCTCTGCGTGATCTTCGAGGGGCGCGATGCGGCCGGCAAGGGCGGCACCATCAAGCGGGTGCGCGAAAATCTCAATCCGCGGGTGGCACGTGTGGTAGCGCTTTCCAAACCTACCGAGCGCGAAGCCAGCGAGTGGTATTTCCAGCGCTATGTTCGCCAGCTTCCGGCCGGGGGCGAAATCGTGCTTTTCGATCGCTCGTGGTACAACCGCGGCGTGGTCGAACACGTGTTCGGATTCTGCACCCCCGAACAGCGTGCCCTCTTCTTCCGCCAGCTGCCCGAGTTCGAGGACATGCTGACAAGCGAGGGCATCATCTTCCTGAAGATCTGGCTCAACGTGGGGCGCGCCGAGCAGCTGCGCCGCTTCCTGAAGCGCGAACGCGACCCCCTGAAGCAATGGAAGCTCAGCCGGATCGACGTGGAGGGGCTGAAGAAATGGGATGCCTATACCGCCGCCATTCGCGAAACCTTCGCGCAGAGCCACCGCCCCGAAACCCCCTGGACAGTGATCCGCGCCGATGACAAGCGCCGCGCCCGCATCGCCGCCCTGCGCCGTATCCTGGGGGCGGTGGACTATCCCGGAAAGAACGCCAGTGCCGCAGGCATGCCCGATCCGAAGATCTGCGGCGGTCCCGAAATCTGGTCTGGAAACCAGGGCGGCTGAGCGGGGCTGCCACCACGGCAACCTGCGCACCGCCCTGATCGAGGCGGCGCTGAAACTGATCGGGGAAAGGGGCCCCACCGGCTTTACCCTGTCCGGGAAGCGGCCTGCCGATCAACCGGGATCCGGTGCCGGCCCGCGCGGCCTTGGTCTGCTTCCGGGCAATCCGGGCTGCGGCGGGCAGGCCGTGGGCGGCTTTTTCGGTATACATCCGCATACCACCTTTCGCGCCCCGCCCCTTTGCGTTAGAAGGCTGGCAGGAGATTCATCATTCACCCAGGAAAGAAACGAGGCCCGCCCATGAGCAAGATCAAGGTCGAAAACCCCGTTGTCGAGCTCGACGGCGATGAAATGACCCGCATCATCTGGCATTTCATTCGCGAAAAACTGATCCTGCCCTATCTCGACATCGATCTGAAATATTATGACCTTTCGATCCAGAACCGCGATGCCACCGACGATCAGATCACTGTCGATGCCGCCAACGCGATCAGGAAATACGGCGTGGGCGTAAAATGTGCCACCATCACCCCCGACGAGGCCCGGGTCAAGGAATTCGGCCTGAAAAAGATGTGGCGCAGCCCCAACGGCACCATCCGCAACATCCTGGGCGGCGTGGTATTCCGCGCGCCGATCATCTGCCGCAACGTCCCGCGCCTGGTGCCGGGCTGGACCAGGCCGATCGTGATCGGCCGCCACGCCTTCGGCGATCAGTATCGCGCCACCGATTTTCGCTTTCCGGGGCCCGGCAAGCTGACGATCCGCTTCGTGGGCGAGGATGGCAAGGTGATCGAACACGAGGTGTTCGACGCCCCGGGCTCGGGCGTGGCGCTGGCCATGTACAACCTCGATGACAGCATCCGAGATTTCGCCCGCGCCTCGTTCAACTACGGGCTCGACAAGGGCTGGCCGGTGTATCTGTCCACCAAGAACACCATTCTCAAGGCCTATGACGGCCGCTTCAAGGACCTGTTCCAGGAAGTGTTCGATGCCGAATTCCGCGAGAAGTTCGAAGCGAAGGGCATCACCTACGAGCACCGGCTGATCGACGACATGGTGGCCTGCGCCATGAAGTGGAACGGCGGTTTCGTCTGGGCCTGCAAGAACTACGACGGCGACGTGCAGTCGGATACCGTGGCCCAGGGCTTCGGCTCGCTCGGGC
>Ga0256839_1000361_pt1 | contig 59011 bp, 55 predicted proteins | sample 354166metaG_FD_185968 | JGI IMG/M metagenome (GOLD analysis project Ga0256839, IMG submission 185968) | Hydrothermal vent microbial communities from Mid Atlantic Ridge, Atlantic Ocean - 354-166 | ecosystem: Environmental > Aquatic > Marine > Hydrothermal vents | place: Atlantic Ocean: Mid...
GGGGCAACCGGCCGGCGCATCCTGCGCGGGATTCTCGGCAACCTGTTCCGGGCGCGCTGAAGCGCCTTTCCATCGTCTTCTCTCCGGCGCGCGGGCGGCCGCCGCCATCGGCCCTGCCTGCCTCCCGTCCCCGCCATTCCGAAGCGCGGATCCGGCCCGTTGCCTGCCCGTTGCCTGCCGGAGCGCCCCCCTGTCGGCGGCGCTGCCCGGTCGTCCGGGTGCTCAGCCGGCGGCGGCGAGCCGTTCGAACAGCCTGGCGATGGCCTCGGCGCCCGGGTCGTTGTGGCCGGCGAGCATGTCGGGCGAGATGTAGCTGGCGCGCCCGGCCCGCGCCCGGGTGATCCCGGCGGTCCGGTCGGCGCCGGCGCGCGCCACCGCCGCTGCCGCGGGCAACCCGTCGGGCAGGGCGGCGAGCGCCGGCTCCAGCGCGTCGATCATGGTGCGGTCGCCGGGGCGCGCCCCGCCCACTTCCTGCACCCGCTCGAGCCCGGCGCGCAGCGCGTCGATCGGCGTCCTTCCCGAGGCCGAAGCATCACCGGCGGCGCTGAAGAAGATCGCCAAGAGCACCCCCGACGAGCCGCCCATTGTCTGGCTGAGCTCCTCGCCGATGGCACGGAAGAGCTGAGTCAGATCGGCCAGCGGCAGCCGGTCCACCGCGCCCTTGAGCGCGCGCGCGGCGGTGGCCAGGGTGGTGCCGGTATCGCCGTCGCCGGATTTCGCATCGAGCGCGTTCAGGTCCGCTTCCATCGTCAGGAAGATGTCGCAGCAGGTCTCGATCAGCTGCTTGCGCGCCGGATGGGCCGAAGCCATCGGCTTGATCGGAGCCAGCCCGTCGGGCAGCGGCAGGACCGGCGCATGGGCGCGCGCCGCCAGCCCCGGCCAGGCCCAGGGGCCGACCGGCCTGGCGAGCAATGCGATGTCGGCTTCGTCCGCCGGCATCAGCGACACCGAGAAGCCGCGCATGTCCAGCGAGGTCATCATCGGCGCCGGGCCGATCGTCGCCGCGATCTGCCCGCCGATCCCGGAATTCAGCAGGTCGTTGGCCAGGATCGACATTTCCAGCGGCGGGGTGCCGCCGAGGTTGTTTATCAGCGCCACATGCGGCCCCGGACCCATCGCCGCCTGAAGCCGTTCGGCGACCATCGCGATGGCGCTGCGGGCATCGGAAAACTCCACCTGCTCGATTCCCGGCTCGCCGTGAATGCCGAGCCCCAGTTCGGCCTTGCCCGCCGGAATCCGGTTTTCCTTGGGCGCGCCGGGCACGGTGCAGGTGTCCAGCGACATGCCCAGCGAAACGGTGCCGGCGATCACGCGCCTTGCGGCTTCGGTCACGGTGTCCAGGTCGGCGCCGTCCTCGGCCAGCGCCCCGGCGATCTTGTGCACGAAAAGCGTGCCTGCCACGCCGCGCGGCTGCGGCAGGTCGGGCAGGGCGATGTCGTCGTCCACCACCACCATCGACACCTTCAGCCCGAAGGCGCGGGCGCGTTCGGCCGCAAGGCCGAAGTTCAGCCGGTCGCCGGTATAGTTCTTGACGATCAGCAGACAGCCCGCCTTGCCGGTCACCGACAGGATCCCGGCCAGCACCGCATCCACCGAGGGCGAGGCGAACACGTCGCCGCAGACCGCGGCGGTCAGCATTCCCTGGCCCACGAAGCCCGCATGCGCCGGCTCGTGGCCCGAACCGCCCCCCGAGACCAGCGCCACCTTCGAGCGGTCCCAGTCGGCCCGCTGCACGACCTTGATATGCGGGTAGCCGTCCAGGCGCTGCAACCGCCCCTGCGAAACCGCCAGCAACCCGTCTATGGCATCGGTGACGATGGTATCCTTTGAATTGACGAACAGGGACATGGAACCTCCTCAAGTGACGCGGTTGCCGTCGGCATCGAAATAGAGCGGATCGTCGGGGCGGATGCGCACCATCTCCCCGGCCCGAAGCGGCGTGTGTGCATCGGCCAGGGTCACGATGTCGTGGCCGTTGAAGCGCAGGTGCAGCCGGGTCTGGTCGCCCAGGTGCTCGACCCGGATCACGGATGCCTCCTGCCCCTCGCCGATGAACAGATGTTCCGGGCGCAGGCCGATGGTCGCCGCCCCGGCCGGCGCGGCGCCGAACAGATCGGCGGGCAGGATGTTGATGCGCGGCTGGCCGAGCCGCGAGGCGACATATTCGCTGGCCGGGTTTTCGTAGATCTCGCGCGGGCTGCCGAACTGCACCAGGACGCCGGCATTCAGAACCCCCACATGGGTGGCCATGGTCATCGCCTCGATCTGGTCGTGGGTGACATAAAGCAGCGTCGCGCCCAGGTCCTGCTGGATGCGCTTCAGCTCGATGCGCAGATCGGCCCGCAGCTTGGCATCGAGCGAACTGAGCGGTTCGTCCATCAGGAACAGCGCCGGCTCGCGCACCAGCGCGCGCCCGATGGACACCCGCTGCATCTCGCCCCCCGAAAGTTCGGTGGCCCTGTTGTCGAGCTTGTGCGCAATCCCCAGCACCTCGGCCACCTCGCCGACCCTGCGCGCGATCTCGTCCTCGGGCGTGCGCAGCGCCGGCGAGCGCAGCGGGAACTCCAGGTTCGCGCGCACGCTCAGATGCGGGTAAAGCGAATACTGCTGGAACACCATCGCCACGTTGCGCTGCGCCGGCATGTCACGCAGGACGGAGCGCCCGCCGATCGAAATATCGCCGCTGTCGGGCCGCTCCAGCCCGGCGATCAGGCGCAGCGTCGTGGTCTTGCCGGCGCCGGTGGGGCCCAGCAGCACCACGAAGGAACCGTCCGGCACCGTCAGGTTCATGTCGCGCACGGCCAGCGTGTCGCCAAACCGCTTGGTCACGTTGCTGAGCACCGTTTCAGCCATCGCGCGCGCCCCCCTGGTTCAGGGTCGAGCGCAGAGCCCGCCCGCTGGCATCATCAAACAGCGTGATCGTCGCCGGGTTGAAGGTCAGCCCCAGCGTTTCGCCCACCCGCAGCCGCACCGAAGCGGCGCAGCGTGCCTTGATTTCACCGTCAGGTGTGCGCAGGGTCACGATCTGGGTGGTGCCCAGGTATTCCAGCGCCAGCACCTCGCCGCGACAGGGGCTGTCGTCGGAAAACCCCACGTGTTCGGGGCGCACGCCGAAGGACACCGGCCCCCGGCTGCCCTCGTTCTGGCGGGGCACCGCAAAGGTGCCGTCGCCCACCGCCACGGTTTCGGCCCCCGCCTCGACCGCGCCGCGCACCGGCAGGAAATTCATCGCCGGCGAACCGATGAAACTGGCCACGAACCGGGTCGCCGGCTTGTCGTAGATTTCCTGCGGGGGGCCGCATTGCTCGATCACGCCGTGGTTCATCACCACGATCCTGTCGCCCATCTGCATCGCCTCCAGCTGGTCATGGGTGACATAGACGGTGGTGGCCTTCATCCGGTCGTGCAGCGCGCGCAGTTCCTCGGCCATGCGTTCGCGGAACTCGGCATCGAGCGCGCCCAGCGGTTCGTCCATCATGAAGGCCCTGGGCTCGCGCACGATGGCACGCCCGAGCGCGACGCGCTGCCGGTCGCCCCCCGAAAGCCCGCCCACCGGCCGATCGAGGATGTCCTCGATGCCGAGGATTTTCGCCACCTCGGCCACCCTGGCGCGCACCTGCGCGCGCGGCATCCCCTGGCTGACCAGCGGGTAGCTGATGTTCTTGCGCACGTTCATGTGCGGGTAAAGCGCGAACATCTGGAACACGAAGGCGATGTCGCGCTCGGCCGCGGGTTTGTCGCTGACCTCCTCGCCGTCGATCCAGATTTCCCCCGAGGTCGGCCGCTCGAGCCCGGCGATCATCCGCAAGGTGGTGGTCTTGCCGCAGCCCGACGGGCCGAGAAGCATGAAGAACTCGCCGTCGCGGATCTCGAAGGACGAGGACTGCACGGCGGTGAAATCGCCGAACTCCTTGCGCAGGTTCCTGATCACGATATCGGCCATGGCCGCGCTACTCCGGGAAATGGCTGACGATGATGAACATCACCGTGCCCACCAGCGTGACGAGGAAGGACCAGGTGAAGGCCCACAAGGCGAAGGGCTGCATCAGCATCACCACCCCGAGCGCGATCAGGACGCTTGCGACCATTTCCCAGGGGCCGCGGCGCAACCGGGCCAGACCGACAAGAAACCGCTTCATTTGCGCACCGCTCCGAAGGTGATCCCGCGCAAGAGGTGCTTGCGCAGAACGATGGTGAAGATCATCACCGGCAGCAGGAACAGCGTCGCGCCGGCGGCCACCGCCGGCCAGTCCAGCCCGCCGACCCCGATGATCGTCGGGATGAAGGGCGGCGCCGTCTGGGCGTTGCCGCTGGTCAGCAGCACGGCGAAGGCGTATTCGTTCCAGGCGAAGATCAGGCAGAAGATCGCGGTCGAGGCGATGCCGGTGGCCGCCTGCGGCAGCACCACCTTGTAGAAGGCCTGGAACCGCGTGTAGCCGTCGATCAGCGCCGCTTCCTCGTATTCGCGCGGGATCTCGTCGATGAACCCCTTGAGCAGCCAGACCGCGAGGCTGAGGTTCACCGCCGTATAGAGCAGGATCATCCCCAGCCGCGTGTCGCTCAGCCCCAGGGTGCGGAACATCAGGAAGATCGGGATCGCCGCGGCGATCGGCGGCATCATCCGGGTCGAGAGGATGAAGAACAGCAGATCGTCCTTGAGCGGGACCTTGAAACGCGAGAACGCATAGGCCGCGAGCGTGCCCAGGAACACCGAAAGGAAGGTCGAGCCGAAGCCGATGACGACCGAGTTCAGGAACCGCTGGCCGAAGCGCGAGGGGCCGACGATGGTCTTTTCGCGTTCGCGCACCAGCCGGTCATACCAGGTTTCCGGCGGCGGCAGGGTTTCGATCTGCTCCGGGGTCAGCCGGGTCTGGGTGGTGAACAGGTTCACATAGCCTTCGAGGCTGGGCGAAAACACCACCTTGGGCGGATAGGCGATGGAATCGGGGCCGGTCTTGAAGCCGGTCATCACGATCCAGACCAGCGGCATCACCGTGATCAGCGCATAAAGCGCCACCAGGATGCCGGCGATCCACTTCTGCCGGCGCGTGGGCTCGGTGATCGAAAAGGCGCTCATCTCTCCTTCACCCTGTTCAGGGCCTTCACGTAGATCGAGGCCAGCCCGAAGACGGTGACGAACAGGATCACCGCATAGGCCGAGGCATAGCCGGTGCGCCATTTCTCGAAGGCCTCGCGCTTGAGGTTGATCGAGGTCAGCTCGGTGGTCGAGCCGGGTCCGCCGCCGGTCAGCTGCACCACCAGGTCGAACATCTTGAAGTTCTCGATGCCGCGAAACAGCACCGCCAGCATCAGGAACGGCAGGATCATCGGCACGGTGATGGTCCAGAACTGGCGCCACTTGCTGGCCCGGTCCACCGCTGCGGCCTCATAGAGATAGTCCGGGATCGACCGCAGCCCGGCAAGGCAGATCAGCATCACGAAGGGGGTCCACATCCAGGTGTCCACGATCACGATCGCCCAGGGCGCCAGCGACACATCCCCGATCATCGAGAAACTGGCCGGATCGGCGCCGGTGAAGAAGCCGACCACATAGTTGAACAGCCCGATCTGCGGCTGGTAGAGGAAGCGCCAGAAATTGCCGACCACCGCCGGCGACAGCATCATCGGCAGCACGATCAGCGTCGTCCACAGGTCGTTGCCCCTGAACTTCCGGTTGATCAGCCAGGCCAGGGCAAACCCGATCAGCACCTGGAAGAACAGCGTCCAGAACAGGAAATGCGCCGTGGCCTGCATCGTCTGCCAGATGTCGGGGTCCGACAGGATGCGCTCGTAGTTGCGCAGCCCCACGAACTTCACATCGGCATTGATCCGGTTGACCCGGAAATTGGTGAAGCTCAGCCGGATCGTCCAGATCAGCGGAAAGATGTTGATCGCCAGCAGCAGAAAGATCGTCGGGGTGACGAAGATCCAGGCGATGGTGCGGTCGGAAAAGCCCCTTACCCTGCGGGCAAAGCTTGCGGGCGTGGCCTTTGCAACGCGTTCTATGACCGGTTTGGGCATGGGCTGTTCTCGCGCTGTGTGCCGGATCCGGGGCGCGGAGCCGGAAAACCCGGCCCCGCGCGAGTGGTGGTGGCGGCCGCTCCCCCAACCGGAGCGGCCGCTTCGACGTCCGGGCTCAGAGCTTGCCTTCGTCCTCGAAGATCTCGGTCCAGTCCTTCACCAGACCGTCAAGCGCCTCCTGGGCGGTGCCTTCGCCGGCAACCACATATCTGTGGATCCGGTCCTGCATCGCCAGAAGCAGATCGGCATAGGCCGGCTCGGCCCAGAAATCCTTGACGATCGACATGGATTTCAGGAAGGCCCGGTTGTAGGGCTTCCTGTCCGGATAGGCCGGATCCTCGAGCACGAACTTCATCGCCGAAGCGCCGCCCATGTCGGTCCAGCGCTGCTGGATCTCGGGCTGTGCGAACCACTTGATGTAGGCCAGCGCGCCCTCCATGTTGTCGGTGTTCGCCACCACCGAGATCCCCTGGCCGCCGAGCTGGGCATACTGGCCGGCGGGGCCGGGGGGGTTGGCAAAATAGCCGGACTTGTCGCCGCCCACGTTCGGGTCGGCATCGACGCCGGGCCAGATGAAGGCGAAGTTCATCTGCAGCGCCACCTGGCCCGACTTGTAGGCGTCGATGGTTTCCGACATGTACCAGTCAGAGGCCCCCGGCGGCGTGGCGGTGTCGTAAAGCTCCTTGTAGTATTCGAGCCCCGCGACCGCGCCGGGCGAATTCACCCAGCCGTCGAGTTCCGCATAGGGGTTTTCCGGGTTGCCGTAATCGAACCCGTAGTTGTAGAGCGCGTTGGTCACCCCCATGGTGATCCCTTCCGAACCGCGCTCGGTGTAGATCGCGGCGCCATAGACCGTCTTGCCGTCGATCTCGCGGCCCTGGAAGAACTGGGCGATGTCCTTGAGCTGCGCCAGGTCCTCGGGCACGCCCAGATCGTAGCCGTATTTCGCCTTGAACTCGGCCTGCAGTTCGGGCCGCGAGAACCAGTCCTTGCGGTAGGTCCAGCCCACCACGTCGGCATAGGCCGGCAGCGCCCAGTAGTTCGGCGTGCCCTTGGGCCATTCGGCATAGCCCGTCACCGTCGCCGGCAGGAAATCATCCATCGAGATGCCGTTGGCTTCGAAGAAGTCGTTGAGCTTGATATATTGCCCGTTCTCGGCCGCCCCGCCGATCCACTGGCTGTCGCCGATCAGAAGATCGCACAGCGTGCCGCCGGAGTTGAGCTCGTTCAGCATCCGGTCGGCGAAATTCGGCCAGGGCACGAATTCGAAGTTCATCTTGATGCCGGACTGGGCCTCGAAATCCTTGCTCAGCTCCACCAGCGCGTTGGCCGGGTCCCACGCCGCCCAGCAGAGCGTCAGCTCGCCCTGCTGCGCCTGCGCGGCACCGGCGGACAGACTCGCGCCGAGCGTCAGCGCCGAGACCGTCAACAGTTTCAGTCGTTCCATGAATAGTCCTCCCAGAAAGCACGGCCCGAACCGGGTTCCCCTCGACTCGGACCGCCCGCCGGGAAACCGTACGCAAGGTTGGCGCGCCCTGTCCAGAATTTTTTGAGGTACGCACCTCATTTTTTGCCTTCCCGTATCCGGGCCCTCCGCGGAAGGCGCGGCTCCTGCCCGGAACCCCGGGCGGGCCACCTCCCGCCTCCGCCGGGGGGGATGAACACACCCCTTCCGGGGTTCAGGTCAGATTCTCCTTCAGGATGATGTCGATGCGGATTCGCTCCTGCGCGGCATCGATCTCGGTCCTGTCCACCTTGGCGCGCAGGACCCGCAGGGTGGAGCGCACCACATGCCCGATGTCCTGGGTGATCACCACGTCGATGCTGCCCCCGATCAGCGCCGCCCGAGTGTGTTCGGTCAGCTCGTGGGCGATATAGACCAGCTCGTGCTCCTCCCGGTAGGGGGCCAGAACGCGGGAAAACAGCCGGTTCCCGGAGCCGGTGACATAGACCCCGATGATGTTGTCATAGCTGGCGAAGGCGGCCCGGACATTGCGCTCCAGAAGCTCCGGGTCATCGCGCCACTCGATCGAGGGCAGCACCTCGATCCGGGGGTAGCACTCTATCAGGGCGGCATCGAAGCCCAGCCGGCGCTCGACGCTCTCGCGCAAGATCATCGTGTTGCCGAGGACCAGTATCTTGCCGCTGCTGCCGCCAAGGAACCTTCGCATCAGCACACCGGCCGTCCGCCCCGCCGCGATATTGTCGATCCCGACGAAATGATCCTGCTCCGTGTTCGGAAGGTCGGACACCAGTGAAACCACCGCGACCCCGTGCTCCTTCAGGTGGCGGATCGCGTCGCGCACATGCGGGGTCTCGGGGGCCATGATCGCCACCCCTTCGACATCGCCCCCCTCCAGCCCGTGCAGCACCCGGGCGAGGTGGTGCGGATCGCCCGGCGGCACCAGAACGGTGTTCACCGCCATGCGCTCGCGCACCGCGTGTCGCGCGACCTCCTCGACCGTCTCCCTGAGCGCGCGCTGGAACTGGCTGTCGCCTTCCGGGAGCACGAAGACGAATCGGTAGGTGCGCCGGCGCGCGAGGTTGGCCGCCGACAGGTCACGCACGTAGCCGAGCTCCTCGATCGCCCTGTTGACGCGCTCGATCGTCACCTTGCGCACGCCCGGGCGCGCGTTCAGAACGCGGTCAACCGTTGCCAGGCTGACCCCGGCGGCGCGGGCGATGTCGTTCACGGTCGGGCGCAAGATTCCGCTCTCCTGATCCTGGCCGACAGGCTAGCGGGGCACATCGAGGTGCGTCAATCGGAACGACGGCGAGGCCGGCTCATGCCCGCGCACCATGTGCCGCCCGCGCGCCATGTGCGGGAATGCTCCGGCGCATCCGTGACCGCACCCCGAACCGCCCGCCAAACGCGCCCGCTGCAAGTCAAGGGCGCCCGGGCGACGACGCCCGCCGCATCCGGCAGGCTGCTCCCTTCCGGCGGGCCTTCTGCCGGCCCCGCGGCGGCGCGCCGCTAGCGGGCCGCCCCGGCCTCTCCGGCCCGGAGCTGGGGCAGCGCGCTCTTGAGGTAGTCGAAGAACTCGCTGTCGGGCGAGATCACCAGGGTCGAGTTCTCGCCCTTCAGCGCCTCCTCATAGGCGGTCAGGGAGCGGTAGAAGGCGAAGAACTCGGGGTCCTTCCCGTAGGCCCGGGCGAAGATGGCGTTGCGCAGGGCATCGGCCTCGCCGCGGATGATGTCGGCTTCCTTCTGCGCCTTGGAAACGGTCTCGACCACGGTGCGGTCGGCCTGGGCACGCACCCGTTGCGCCGCCTCGTTGCCGCGGGCGATCTCGTCGGCGGCCTCGCGTTCGCGCTCGGCGCGCATCCGGGCAAATGTGGCCTCCAGGTTCTGCTCGGGCAGGTCGGCACGCTTGATGCGCACATCCACCACCTGCACCCCCAGCGCCTGCGCCTGAACCCGGGCCTGATCGCGGATGCGGTTCATCAGCGCCACCCGGTCGGCCGAGAGGATCGCGCCGCTGTCCACGCTGCCCAGCACCTCGCGCAGCTCGGCGTTCAGGATCCGCTCCAGCCGCGGGCGGGCCCGCGCGATGCCGCCATCGCCGACGGCACGGCGGAACTGCACCGGATCGGATATCCGCCAGCGGGCGAAGGCATCGACCACGAGCCGGCGGTCGTCGGCCGGGGTCACCTCCAGCGCCTGGGTATCCAGCGGCAGGATCCGGTCGTCGTATTTCACCACCTCCTGGATCAGCGGAATCTTGAAGGCCAGGCCCGGCTCGGTCTTGACCGCCTTGACCTCGCCGAACTGCAGCACCAGCGCCTTCTCGCGCTCGTCCACCACGAAGAGCGAAGAGGCCACGGCGGCGATCAGCACCGCCACGACCGGCAGAATGTAGGCTGTCTTGCGCATCTCAGTTCCCCTGCCCGGCGGTTGCAGCCGCGTTGCGTCTCAGCTCGTTGAGCGGCAGGTAGGGCACCACCCCCTGCCCCTCCTGGGCGGCCTGGTCGATGATGATCTTGTCCACGCTGCCCAGCACCCGTTCGAGGGTTTCCAGATACAGGCGCTTGCGCGTCACCTCCGGCGCCTTGGCGTATTCCTCGTAGATCGACAGGAAACGCGCCGCCTCGCCCTCGGCCTGGTTCACCACCTGGGCCCGGTAGCCCTCGGCCTGCTCGAGCAGCTGGGCCGCCTGGCCGCGAGCCTCGGCCACCACCTTGTTGGCATAGGCATCGGCGCGCTTTTCCAGCGTGTCGCGGGTCTGCTCGGCCGCCTGCACCTGGCGGAAGGCGTCGATCACCTCGGGCGGCGGGTCGGCCTTGTCGAAGTTCACCCGCACGATGTTCACGCCGCTTTCGTAACCGTCGAGGATTTCCTGGATCAGCGTCTGCACCTCCTGGGCGATGATCCCCCGGTCCCGGTTCAGAATCGGGGCCAGGCGCGAGCGCGCGATCACCTCGCGCATGGCCGATTCCGAAACCGCGCGGATCGTTTCACGCGGTTCGGCCAGGTTGAACAGGAACAGCCGCGGGTCGGAAATGTTCCATACCACCTGGAAGTCGATATCGACGATGTTCTCGTCGCCGGTCAGCATCAGCCCCTGATCGACGCTGCCCCCGCGCCCGACGCCGATATCCTCCTTGTTCTCGACGGTGACCGGCAGGATTTCCCGGGTGACGACCGGCCAGGGGGCGAAATTCAGGCCCTCCGTTCCGGTCTCGTAATACTTGCCGAACAGCAGCTCGACCGACTGCTCCGAAGTATCCACCCGGTAGAAAGAGGCGAACAGCCACAGCACCAGGAGCGCCAGCAGCCCCAGCCCGATCGTGCCCCGGCTGAAGCGCGGTCCGCCTCCGGCCCCGGCGCCGCCGCCCGGCCCGCCGCCGCCCATCAGGACGCGCAGCCGTTCCTGCCCCTTCTGCATGATCCGGTCGAGGTCGGGGATCTGCGGCTCCGGCGGCCGGCGCCCGCCGCGGTTGCCGTCATTGCCTCCCCCGCCGCGGTTTCCACCGCCGCCCCAGGGGCCGCCGTTGTCACTGGGCATCTTGGCTCGGTCCTTTCGCTTTCATGGCACTCATCTTACCTGTGCATCCCCGCCGTGAAGTCAAGCTCTGCGCACCGGCGTCTTCATCAGCACGATCTCTTCGGCCATCGTCGGATGCACCGCGACCGTGCGGTCGAAATCCTCCTTGGTGGCACCCATCCGGATCGCCACCGCCACCATCTGAATCATCTCGGCCGCTCCGGGGGCGATGATGTGGCAGCCGAGCACCTTCCGCGTTTCGGCGCAGACGATCAGCTTGAACAGCACCCGCCCGGGCCGCCCGACGAAGGCGCCCTGCATCGGGCGGAAGGCGGCGGAATAGATCTCCACCGGGCGTTCGTCTCGCGCCTCTTCCTCGGTCATTCCGACCGAGGCGTATTCCGGCTGGGTGAACACCGCCGAGGGCACGAGATCATGCTCGGGCTTCGTCGGATTGCCGCGGAACACGGTCTCCACGAAGGCCGCACCCTCGCGGATCGCCACCGGCGTCAGGGTGATCCGGTCGGTCACGTCGCCCACCGCGTAGATCGAGGGAACCGAACTGCGCGAATAGGCGTCCACCTCCACCTGCCCCCAGCGGCCCAGCTTCACCCCGGCGGCTTCCAGCCCCAGCCCGGCGGTGTTCGGCTTGCGGCCGGTGGCGTAGATCACCGCGTCGAACGTGGCCTCACGCCCGTCGGTCGCCTTGACCCGGATGCCGCCGTCGCGCCGCTCCAGACGTTCGACATCGGTGCCCACATGCAGGTCGATTCCCTGATCCCGGAGCAGTTCGGCCAGGTGACCGCGCGCCTCGTCGTCGAAGCCGCGCAGCACCTGCGCGCCGCGATAATACTGCGCCGTCTCCACCCCGAGCCCGTGGAGAATGCAGGCGAATTCGCAGGCGATGTAGCCGCCGCCGACCACCAGCACGCGCCGGGGAAGCGCATCCATGAGAAAGACATCGTTCGAGGTCCAGGCCAGTTCGCGCCCCGGAACCTCGGGCACGAAGGGGGTGCCGCCGGTGGCCACCAGAATGTATTCGGCGCTGAAGCGGCGCCCGTCGGCCAGCACCACCTCATGCGGGCCGGCCACCACCGCGCGCTGATCGAAGATCTCGACCCCGGCCCGGCCCAGGTTGGCGCGGTAGACTCCCTCCAGCCGGTCAAGCTCGGCATCGAGACGCCGGCGGAAGCGCTGCCAGTCGAAGCGCCCCTCCCCGATCTGCCAGCCGTATTCCCGCGCCTCGCGCAACGCCCCGGAATGGCCGGAAGCGAAGACCATCAGCTTCTTGGGCACGCAACCGCGGATCACGCAGGTGCCGCCCATGCGGTATTCCTCGGCCAGGGCGACCCGCGCCCCGCCTTCGGCCGCCAGCCGCCCGGCCCGCACCCCGCCCGAGCCGCCGCCGATGACGAACAGGTCGTAATCGTATTTCATGCCGGCTCCCCGCCCGGCCCGGGAGGCTCGCGGAATATGTTTCCCGCGCCACCTTGCGCACCGTCTTCCGCGCCATCGCTGCGCTCCTCGCCCCCGCGCGCGCTCCCGGCGGCACCGGCCGGCGCCTCGACGATCTCCACGCTGCCGTCCTCGTGGCCGATCACCACGCTGTCGCAGATGTCGATGAACAGCCCGTTCTCCACAACCCCGGGGATCTGGTTGAGCGCCATCGACAGCTCGCGCGGCGCGCGGATCCGGCCCAGATGCAGGTCGAGGATGCGGTTTCCCTCGTCGGTAACGAAGGGGCGCTCGGCATTCATTCGCAGGCTGACCCGGGCGCCCCCGTGGCCGAGACCGTCCAGCAGCTCCTCGATCAGCACCCGCGTCGTCTGCCAGCCGAAGGGGATCACCTCGACCGGGAGCGGAAAGGCCCCCAGCCGCGCCACCCGCTTGGAGGCATCGGCAATCACCACCATCCGGTCGGAGGCCGTGGCGACGATCTTCTCCTGCAGATGCGCCCCGCCCCCGCCCTTGATGAGCGCCAGATCCGGGTCGAACTCGTCGGCGCCGTCGATGGTCAGATCCAGCCAGCGGGCCTGCTGCAGCGTGACCACCTCGATGCCGTGCTCGCCGGCCAGCGCCGCGGTGCGGCTCGAGGTCGGCACGGCGGTGATCCGCAACCCCTCCTCGCGCAGCCGCTCGCCCAGGCACCTGACCAGCCAGGCGGCGGTGGAGCCGGTGCCCAGCCCCACCTTCATGCCGTCCTCGACCATCGCCGCGGCCCGGCGGGCGGCGGCGCGCTTGGCGTTCTCGACCGCTGAAAGCTCCTCGGGCATGATCGCCACCTCTCCCCTCCTGTTCCCCTGCCGGCGACGCTTCCGCTCCCGGCGCGCCCCCGGTTCCGTTTCCCGGCGTTATAGGGGCTGTGCGCAAAATGTGCGAGAGGCGAATCCGCGCCGCCTCGCCGCAACCCGCACCCTCCTCCAGCCCCCGCCTCCTGCCGCCGAACGGCCCGCAGGGGTCGCAAAAGGCGTTGCGCGCCCCGACGCGGCATGCGCATCTGCGCAGAGACGACAGCACGACCGTCGGAAGCGCGCGATGTTCCTTTCCGTGTTCGACATGTTCAAGATCGGCATCGGCCCCTCCTCGTCGCACACGATGGGGCCGATGCTGGCCGCGGCCCGTTTCCTCGATCTGCTGCGGGCCTCTCCCTTCGCCGTGCACGGGCTGCGCGCCTCGCTGCACGGTTCGCTGGCCTTTACCGGGGTCGGCCATGCCACCGACCGGGCGGTGATCCTGGGGCTGGCGGGCTTCGTTCCCGAAACCTGCGACCGCGAACGGGCCGAAGCCGCGCTGGCTGCCATCCGCGAAAGCCGCAGCGTTGAACCCGAGGGGCTGGGGCGGCTGCGGTTCGATCCGCGCAAGGACATCATTTTCGACCGCGGCCAGGCGCTGCCGGGGCACGCGAACGGCATGGTGCTGATGGCCACCGATGCCCAGGGCGACGTGGTGGCGCAGGAGACCTATTACTCGATCGGCGGCGGCTTTGTCCTGACCGCGGCCGAACTGGCCGCCGGAGAGGACAGGCAGGACGGCCCGCCGGTGCCGTATCCGTTCCACTCTGCCGCGGAAATGCTGCGCATGGCCGCCGAGGCGGGCACATCCGTCGCCGGTCTGAAACGGGCCAACGAACTGACGCGGATGTCCGCACGCGATCTTGATGCCGGGCTGGCGCGCATCCGGGAGGTGATGATGCGCTGCATCGACACCGGCCTGGCCAGCGAGGGCATCCTGCCCGGCGGGCTGAAGGTCCGCCGCCGGGCGCGCGCGATACATGAGTCGCTGCTGGCCGAACGCGGCAGGAACCTGAACGCGCCGCACACGATCAACGACTGGATCGGCGTCTATGCCATGGCGGTGAACGAGGAAAACGCCGCCGGCGGCCAGGTGGTCACGGCCCCCACCAACGGGGCCGCCGGCGTGATCCCGGCGACGATCCGCTACTGGCTGGATCACGTGCCCGGCGCCACCGCCTCGAAGGTGGGGGAATTCCTGCTCACGGCAGCCGCCATCGGCGGGCTGATCAAGCACAATGCCTCGATCTCGGGCGCCGAAGCGGGCTGCCAGGCCGAAGTCGGCTCGGCCTCGGCCATGGCGGCGGCCGGGCTGGCGGCGGTGCTCGGCGGCACCCCGGACCAGGTGGAAAACGCGGCCGAAATCGCGCTGGAACACCACCTCGGCATGACCTGCGATCCGATAAAGGGGCTGGTTCAGGTGCCCTGTATCGAGCGCAACGCGCTGGGCGCGATCAAGGCCGTTTCCGCGGCTTCGCTTGCCATGCGCGGCGACGGCCGGCACCTGGTGCCGCTGGATGCGGCCATCGAAACCATGCGCCAGACCGGCCGCGACATGCACGGCCACTACAAGGAAACCTCGCTCGGCGGGCTGGCGGTCAACGTGCCCAACTGCTGAGCCGCCCCGCCCGCCCGGCAGCGGAAAGCGCCGCCGCGGCCACGGCCGCCGGCGGACGGAGCGGCCGCGCGCCTTTCCGGCTGCTCAGCCCGCCGCCGCTCTTCCGGACTCTCCGGCCAGCGCCCGCACCACGGCGCCGAGCGCCTTCCGCGGGAGGATGATCAGCATCCCCGGCCCGTCGAACCCCAGCCGCACCGGGGCGGAAACGACCCGGTTCGAGGTGCCGATCCGCCCGTCGGGGGCAAAATCGATCCCCGCGATCGGCCATTGCAGACCCTGCGACTCCCCGCGCAGCCTCGCCATCGGGAACAGCGACAGCCGCATCCCCGGTGCCAGGTCGAGCGCCAGCGGCACGCGCCCGTGCACCACCACATCCCGCGCCCCCAGAAGCACGCAGGGCGCCCCGCGGTGGCGCACCAGCGCGTTGAACACCGCCAGCTGATGATCCAGCCGCCGCCCCAGAAACCCGACCCCGATGATCAGCGGCGCCCGGATCCGGGCCAGACATTTCTCGAAATCGGTGCTCTCCTGCTCGGCAACGTGCAGCCGGTCGGAAACTGGAATTTTCTCCAGAGTCGCCCTATCTGTGGAATCGAGATCGCCGATGATCTTTTCGGGCCGCTTGCCACAATTTAGCAACATTTTGGCCCCACCATCCGCCGCGACGGCACGGGGCGCCAGCTTCAGCGCCAGCCGCAGTTCGGCCTTGCCTGCCTGCCCCGCGCCGACCAGGGTAACGAATTCGGGTGAGTGAACGATGTCGTCAGCCATGCCTTATTTTCCGCCCGCTCCGGAAACATTCCACATTGTGACCGCAAAATTATCATGCGCTTTTCGCAGCTCCGTTCCTATTTGCGAACCATTGCATGGTAAACAGATCCCTGCTGGATCGGGGGAGAAAGCGAAAGACAGATGATGGGGCCGAGTAAGATTCTCACCGTCTCCTACGGGACGTTCTCCTGCACGCTGGAAGGGTTCGACGACCCGTTTTCCACCATGCGCAGCATTGCCGAGTATTTTCGCGATCTCGCCGCCGAAGACCGCTACTTCGGGGCCGAACCGCCGCAGCCGGATGCGGAAATGCTGCACCGGATCGCCGAACGCGAGATCCGGCGCCGGGTGGAGGCCCGGGTCGGCGACAACGGCGTCGTGCTGCGCCAGCTTGACGGCACCCCCCCCGAGGACGGCGACACGACCGCCCCGCCCCGCCGCGCCCCGGGCGATCCGGCTCTTCCCGCCGCCGGCGCCGCCGTGCAGGCCGGCCTGCCCGATACCGGCTCTGCGCCGCGCAGCGAAAGCCGCTCCGCGGAAAGCCACCCCGCGGCGGGCGGCGCCGCTCCCGAGGAGGGCATTCCCGCGGAGGGCGAGGCTCCTGCAGGCAGCCCCCGCGCCGCAGCAACCGCCCCGGCCCCGGCGGGAACCGATGCCGCCGAAACGGAAGAACCGGAAGAGGAGGCGCCGCACGAGGCGGCGACGCTGCACAGCGTGGCCGCGAAGCTTGCGCGCCTGCGCGCCGCCGCAAACGGCGGTTCCGATGTGTCAGAGCCGGAAACCGTCGCCCCGATCGGGCAGGATGCCTTCTCCACCCGTCCGATCTCGACCGTTTTCGAGGATGTTCTTCCCGAAGATGTTCTGCCCGAATCCGAAGCGCCCGCGGCTCCGCCCGCGATGCCGGAAGAGGCCGCGCCGGAAGCGGAAGAACCGGCCGCAGAAGAACCCGCCGCGCCGGCCGAGGAGGCCTCGCAAGAGCCGGCGGCGGCTCCGTTCGCCGAAGCCGAAGCCGAAGCCGAAGCCGAAGCCGAAGCCGAAGCCGAAGCCGAAGCCGAAGCCGAAGCCGAAGCCGAAGCCGAAGCCGAAGCCGAAGCCGAAGAATTCTCGGCCGATTCGCCGCCGGCGCAAGCCCCTGTCGCAACTCCGGCTCCGGAAATCTCCGGCCCCGCCGAGGAACCGCACCCGATTCCGGCGGAATACCGCCAGGATACGGCTGACATGCCGCCGGCCGCTGTTGCCGCCGCCGATGGCGCCGATGACGCCTCGGAAGATGATGCCGAAGAGGGGGACAGCTGGGACGATGCGGCGATCTCCGCCCCCGATGCCCCGGCCGTGGCCCGCGTGATCAAGATGCGCCGAGAGGATTTCGAGAGCATGATCGACTCCGGCGCCCTGCGGGAAATCGCCTCCGACGAAGACGCCCCCGAAGCAGGCGGGAGCGGCACGGCACCGGAAACCGCCGGCGCGGATGGGAACGATGAAAACGATGAAAGCGCACAGAGCGAACCGGAAAGCACGCTTTCCCCGGAAGACGAAGCCGAGCTGATGGCCACGCTGGCCGCCGTCCGCCGCAAGGCCGAAGCCGAAGCGCGGGCGGAAAAGGAAGGCCGCGCCCTTCTGGAAAACGACAATATCGAGGAAAACACCGAAACGGTCTCGCGCATTCTCGACCTGACCAATTCCGAAATGGCCGAAAGCGAAGGTTCGCGCCGCCGCTCGGCGATCGCCCATCTGAAGGCCGCCGTGGCCGCGACCCGCGCCGACCGGCAGCTGTCGCGCAGGAACAAGGCCCGGGAAGACGAGGAGATCAGCCAGTATCGCAAGGATCTGGCGAAAGTCGTGCGCCCGCGCCGTCCGGCCGAAGGCGAGGCGCGGGAGAAGCGGCGGATCGCGCCGCTGGTGCTGGCCTCCGAACAGCGGGTCGATGCCGGTGCCGCGAAGCAGCTCCCCCCGCGGCAGGGCACCGCCGTCCGCCCGCGCCGGATCGACCGCCAGGCGCTGGCGGAAGATCCCGGCGCGCCGGCCGAAAACATCTTCGTCGAGCCGGACTCCTTTGCCAGGTTCGCCGCCGACATGGGGGCCCATGACCTGCCGGATCTGCTGGAGGCCGCCGCCGCCTATCTGGCCTTCGTCGAGGGGCAGGCGCATTTCTCGCGTCCGCAGATCATGCAGGCCGTGGCCGCGATCCGCACGGGAGAGGAATTCAGCCGGGAAGACGGGCTGCGCTCCTTCGGCATGCTGCTGCGCCGCGGCAGGATCCGCAAGATCCGCCGCGGCCAGTTCACCATCGCCGAGACCACCCGCTTCAAGCCGCAGCAGCACGCCGTGGGCGAATGAGCCGCTCGCGGCGGGTCGGCGCGAGCCGCCTTCCGGGGGATAGATTCCGAGGGGTCAGTGCCCCCCGTTCCGCCCTTCCCCCTCTTCCGGTCCGCCGTCGCGCTCCTCTGCCGCGCCGGCATCCGGGTCCGCCTGCCCGATTCCCAGGAAGACCGGCCTGAGGGGCAGCACCCAGGCAATGCCCAGCCCGACATAGACCGCCAGCTCCAGCAGGAACGGCGGGCGCCCGAAGAGCCGGGCGGCAAGGTTCACCAGCGTCACCGCGATGACGACATACGCCGGCAGGCCGATCAGCAGGATGATCAGCGCAAGGCGGCGGCGGGTCTTGTAGGACAGGGCCATCAGTCGGCGAACGGATCGGTGACGAGGATCGTGTCCTCGCGCTCGGGCGAGGTGGAGACGAGCGCCGCCGGGCAGCCGATCAGCTCTTCGATCCGGCGGACATACTTGACCGCGGCGGCAGGCAGGTCGGCCCAGCTGCGCGCGCCCTCGGTGCTCTCCCGCCAGCCGGGCACGGTTTCATAGACCGGGCGGCAGCGCGCCTGCAGCCCGGCGGCGGCGGGCAGGTGGTCGAGGCGGACCCCGTCCAGCTCGTAGGCCACGCAGATCTTCAGCTCGTCGAAGCCGTCGAGCACGTCCAGCTTGGTCAGCGCGATGCCGTCGATGCCGTTGATCGCGCAGCTCTGGCGCACCAGAACGGCATCGAACCAGCCGCAGCGGCGCCGGCGCCCGGTGGTGGTGCCGAACTCGTGCCCGCGCTCGCCCAGCCTCCGGCCGTCGGCATCGTGCAGCTCGGTCGGGAACGGACCTTCGCCGACCCGCGTGGTATAGGCCTTGACGATCCCCAGCACGAAATCGACCGCCCCGGGCCCCAGCCCGGCCCCGGTGGCCGCCTGCCCGGCGATCACGTTCGAGGAGGTGACGAAGGGGTAGGTGCCGAAATCGATGTCGAGCAGCGCGCCCTGGGCGCCCTCGAACAGGATCCGCCTGCCGGCGCGGCGCCTCTCGTCGAGCAGCTTCCAGACCGGCCCGGCAAAGGGCAGGATCTGCGGCGCAACCTCCTTCAGCGCGGCCAGCAGCGCCGCCCGGTCCACCGGTTCCAGCCCCAGCCCGGCCCGCAGCGCGTCATGGTGGACCAGCGCCCGCTCGAGCCGGCGCTCCAGCGTGGCCGCATCGCCCAGATCGGCCACCCGGATCGCGCGGCGGCCGACCTTGTCCTCGTAGGCCGGCCCGATGCCCCGCCCGGTGGTGCCGATGCGCGCCGCCGCGTTCTGCTCCTCGCGCGCCCGGTCCAGCTCACCGTGGAAGGGCAGGATCAGCGGCGCGTTTTCGGCGATCACGAGGGTCTCGGGGGTGATCTCGACCCCCTGGGCGCGCAGGCCCTCGATCTCCTTCACCAGATGCCACGGGTCGAGCACCACGCCATTGCCGATCACGCTCAGCTTGCCGCCGCGCACCAGCCCCGAGGGCAGCGCGTGCAGCTTGAACACCCTGTCGCCGATCACCAGCGTATGGCCGGCATTGTGCCCGCCCTGAAAGCGCACCACCACATCGGCGCGCGCGCTCAGCCAGTCGACCAGCTTGCCCTTTCCCTCGTCGCCCCACTGGGCGCCCACGACAACGACATTGGCCATGCGATCCTCGCATCCGGAAACCCGCAAGGCGTATAGCGGCAGATCGGGCATGGTGGAACCTACAATTCGCGCAATTCGCGCAATTCGCGGCCGGCGCCGGTCCGCGCACCCTTTGGGGTTGCGGCAGGCCCGGCAAGGCTCTAGATACGGCGCGTCAACCAGCCGGGCCAGCATCATGGAAAACGTCGTCCTCATCATCCACCTGATCCTCGCGCTCTGCCTGATCGGCATCGTGCTTCTGCAGCGCTCCGAAGGCGGCGGGCTGGGGATCGGCGGCGGCGGCGCGGTCACCGGCCGCGCGGCGGCAACGGCGCTGGGCAAGCTGACCTGGATCTTCGCGGTCGCCTTCATCATCACCTCGATCGTGCTGACGGTTCTCGCAGCCCGCGAATCGACCTCCGGCTCGGTGATCGATCAACTGGGCGGGGAAGCGCCCGCGGCCGGCATCCCGCCCCTGCCGGGCGCCGTGCCCGATGCCGAGGAGCTCCTGCCGCCCGGGGCCGGCGTGCCTCCGCTGGAGCAACCGCGCGCGGACTGATCCGCCCGTATCCGTTCCCGCCCTGTCCTTCATGATCCCTCGGGCATGCCCCGGCGCGGCCTGCCATCCGCTCGCGCCGGCCTGCGTCACGGCGCGCGAGATCGCGCGCGGGGGAGGATTCTTCCACCACAGCTTGTCGGAGCAGCTTTTTTTACCGCATGATGTTGCGGTCCTGTTGCGGGCTGCACACGAATCTGTTACTTCTCGGCTCCCGTGATGAAGCGGTTGCGAGCATCGTTTTTCACATCTTCCGGTGACCTTACTCACGGGGGTGCCCAGCCAGATGGCGCGTTTCATCTTCATCACCGGCGGTGTCGTTTCCTCGCTCGGCAAGGGGCTGACCTCGGCGGCGCTGGGGGCGCTCTTGCAGGGGCGCGGCTACAGCGTGCGGCTGCGCAAGCTGGACCCTTACCTGAACGTCGATCCCGGCACCATGAGCCCGTTCGAGCACGGCGAGGTCTTCGTCACCGACGATGGTGCCGAAACCGACCTGGATCTCGGCCATTACGAGCGCTTTACCGGGGTGGCGGCCCGGGCCACCGATTCGGTCAGTTCCGGGCGGATCTATTCCAACGTGCTGGAAAAGGAGCGCCGCGGCGACTACCTGGGCAAGACGATCCAGGTGATCCCGCATGTCACCAACGAAATCAAGGACTTCATCCACATCGGCGAGGACGAGGTCGATTTCATGCTGTGCGAGATCGGCGGCACGGTGGGCGATATCGAGGGGCTGCCGTTCTTCGAGGCGATCCGCCAGTTCGCCCAGGAACAGCCGCGCGGGCAATGCGTTTTCGTGCATCTGACGCTGCTGCCCTGGCTGGCCGCCTCGGGCGAGCTCAAGACCAAGCCGACCCAGCACTCGGTGAAGGAACTGCGCTCGATCGGGCTGACGCCGGACGTGCTGGTGTGCCGCTCGGAACACCCGATTCCCGACAAGGAACGCGACAAGATCGCGCTGTTCTGCAACGTGCGGCCCGAGGCGGTGATCCCGGCCTACGACCTGAAGTCGATCTACGAGGCGCCGCTGGCCTATCACAACGTCGGACTGGACCGGGCGGTGCTGGACGCGCTGGGAATCGCCGATGCGCCCGAGCCCGACATGCAGCGCTGGATAGATGTCGAGGACCGCATCCACAACCCCGAAGGCGAGGTCCGCGTCGCCATCGTCGGCAAATACACCCGGCTGGAAGACGCCTACAAGTCGATCGCCGAAGCGCTCACCCACGGCGGCATGGCCAACCGGGTGAAGGTGAAGGTCGACTGGGTGGACGCCGAGATCTTCGAGCGCGACGACCCGGCCCCGCATCTGGAACGCTTCCACGCGATTCTCGTGCCCGGCGGCTTTGGCGAACGGGGCACCGAGGGCAAGATCCGCGCCGCCCGCTTCGCCCGCGAAAAGGGCATCCCCTATCTGGGCATCTGCCTGGGCATGCAGATGGCGGTGATCGAGGCGGCGCGCAACCTGGCCGGCCTGCCCGATGCCGGCAGCGAGGAATTCGACCACGAAGCCGGCAGGAAACGCTTTACCCCGGTGGTCTATCACCTCAAGGAATGGGTAAAGGGCAACGCCACCGTCAGCCGCAGGCCCGATGACGACAAGGGCGGAACCATGCGGCTGGGCGCCTATACGGCGGTGCTGAAACCCGGCTCGAAGGCGGCCGGCATCTACGGCACGACGGAAATCGAGGAGCGCCACCGGCACCGCTACGAGGTGGACACGAAATACCGCGCCGCTCTGGAAGAACAGGGGCTGATCTTTTCCGGCATGTCGCCGGATGGCCGGCTGCCGGAGATCGTCGAATGGAAGGACCACCCCTGGTTCATCGGCGTGCAGTTCCACCCCGAGCTGAAATCCAAGCCCTTCGACCCGCACCCGCTGTTTGCCGATTTCATCCGCGCCGCCAAGGAGATGTCACGCCTGGTCTGACCCGGCAGCGGCTGCCGGCCGGGGCGCGCGGGTTCCCTCCTGCGGCAGGTTCCCCCTTTCCCATCGCCCCGCTTCGGCCTATATGGGCGCCATGCTGAGAGACATTCTCGCCCGTCTGTTCGCCCCGCAACCGCAGCCCCTGGCCGCAGCCGACGCCCGGCTGGCGCTCGCCGCCCTCCTGGTGCGCATCGCCCGCGCCGATGGCGACTACGCCGCCGAGGAGGTCGCGCGAATCACCCGGATCCTCTCGGCCCGCTACGGCCTGGACCCCGATACCGCCGACGCGCTGCGCCGCGAGGCCGAGGCGCTGGAAGCCGCCGCCCCCGATACGGTGCGTTTCACCCGCGCGATCAAGGATGCCGTGCCCCATGACGAACGCGCCGCCGTGGTGGAGGCGCTGTGGGAAGTCGTGCTCGCCGACGGGGTGCGCGAGCCGGAGGAAAACGCGCTGTTGCGGCTGACGGCGGATCTGCTGGGCATCAACGACCGCGACAGCAACATCCTGCGCAAGCGGGCAGAGGCCCGCCTGGGCTGAGCGCGCCGCCCCCCTGGCCGCCCCCTCCCGCCGCCATTTCCCGCCGCCACTCCCCGCTGTCATTTCCCGCTGTCACCACGGATCCGGATTTCGCCGCGCAGCTCTCGCCGCATGCATTCGGTCATTGCAATTGGCCGGAAATTCGGCACTACTTCGCCCGACAGGAAAGAATCCCGTGCCAGTGACCGATACGACCGAAACACGCTCCCCGGTTCCCGTCATCGAGATCCGGGGCCTCCACAAGGCCTATGGCGATCTGGAGGTGCTCAAGGGTGTCGATCTTCTGGCCCCGCGCGGGCATGTGATCTCCCTGATCGGCTCTTCCGGTTCGGGGAAATCGACGCTGCTGCGCTGCGCCAACCTGCTGGAAGACAGCCAGCAGGGCGAGATCATCTTCGAGGGCGAACCGATCCTCTGGCGCGGCAGCGGGGCCGGCCGTCGCCCGGCGGACCCGCAGCAGGTGACCCGCATCCGCACCAACCTGTCGATGGTATTCCAGCAGTTCAACCTGTGGTCCCACATGACGATCCTGCAAAACGTCATGGAAGCGCCGGTCACGGTGCTGGGGCGCGACAGGGCGGAGGTGGAGCAGGCCGCGCGCGGCTATCTGGAAAAGGTCGGCATCGCCGACAAGGCCGATGCCTGGCCGGCGCAGCTTTCCGGCGGCCAGCAGCAGCGCGCCGCCATCGCCCGCGCCCTGTGCATGGAGCCCCGGGCGCTGCTGTTCGACGAGCCTACCAGCGCGCTGGACCCGGAGCTGGAACAGGAGGTGGTGAAGGTGATCCGCGATCTGGCCGCCGAGGGGCGCACCATGATCCTCGTCACCCACGACATGCGCCTGGCCGCAGACGTGTCGGACCATGTGGTGTTCCTGCACCTGGGGAAGATCGAGGAAGAAGGCCCGCCGGAAGAACTGCTGCGCCGGCCGCAGAGCACGCGGCTGAAGCAGTTCCTGCGCGCGGGAATCACGGCATGAACCGGCGCGGGTTCATTTTCCGGAAGAGTGTTCAGCAGAAGAGTGTTCAGCAGAAGAGTGTTCAACAAGGGAGAACGACCATGAAGAAGATGATCGCGATGAGCGCGGCGCTGGCCGTGTCGGCCGGCATGGCCCTGGCCGGGAGCCACGGCATGACCGTGCGCATGGGCACCGAGGGCGCCTACCCGCCCTACAACTTCATCAATGACAACGGCGAGGTCGACGGCTTCGAGCGCGAGCTGGGCGACGAGCTTTGCAAGCGCGCCGGGCTGACCTGCGAATGGGTCACCAACGAGTGGGATTCGATCATCCCGAACCTGGTGAGCGGCAACTACGACACCATCATCGCCGGCATGTCGATCACCGCCGAACGCGATGAAGTGATCGACTTCACCCAGGAATACATCCCGCCCTCGCCATCGCTCTATGTGGCGCTGTCGGATGACGCGGACCTGAAGAACGGCGTGATCGCGGCCCAGACCAACACCATCCAGGCGGCCTTCGTGGCCGAAAGCGGCGCCACGCTGGTGGAGTTCGCCACCCCCGACGAGACCATCGCCGCGGTCAGGAACGGCGAGGCCGACGCGGTGCTGGCCGACAGCGACTTCCTCAAGCCGATCGTCGCCGAGTCGGGGGGCGAACTGGTGATCGTCGATCAGGTCTCGATCGGCGGCGGCGTCGGCATGGGTCTGCGCGAAAGCGATACCGAGCTGAAGGAAAAGTTCAACGCGGCGATTTCCTCGATGAAGGAAGACGGCACGCTGAACGCCCTGATCAGGAAATGGTTCGGCGAGGACGCCGCCACGTTCTGAGCCGGCAGCTTCCGGCGGGGCGGCCGCGGCGGCCCCGCCGATGAACGCATGTTTTCCTTCTGCTCCGACCCCGCCAGCCTTGAAGGCACGAAATGGCTTGCCTGCTACCTGACCACGGGCAAGCACATGGCCTTCTATGCCTCCTTCGGCACGGTCATGGTTCTGCTTCTGATCACGGCGCCCGTGGCGCTCTTGTTCGGTTTTGGCGGGGCGGTTGCGGCGCGATCGCCGTTCCTGCCGCTGCGCTGGTTCGGAAAGTCCTACACCGCGGTGGTGCGCGGGGTTCCAGACATCGCCTTTTTCCTGTTCTTCGTGATCGCCCTGGACCAGGCCTTCGAATACATCCGCCACAAGCTGAAATGCCCGGACTGGGAACTGCCGGTGCGTCAGGGAAACGATTTCGTGGTCTGCCCCGAGGCCAAGCTGCCGCTGTCGTCCTCGCCGCAGTGGGTGCATGAAACCTACGGTTTCTTCATCGCGGTGCTGACCTTCGCCATCGTCTTCGGGGCCTTTGCCGCCAACGTGCTCCACGGGGCCATGCGCGCGGTGCCCAGGGCCCAGATCGAGACCGCCGAAGCCTACGGCATGACCCGCCGCCAGAGCTTCTGGCGGATTCTGGTGCCGCAGATGTGGCTCTATGCCCTGCCGGGGCTGTCGAATCTCTGGATGATCCTGATCAAGGCCACGCCGCTTTTGTTCCTGCTGGGGGTCGAGGACATCGTCTATTGGGCGCGCGAGCTGGGCGGCGCCAAGACCAGCGCCTATGCCTATCCGCATCCCGACTGGCGGCTGTGGTATTTTCTGGCGCTGCTGGTGTTCTACCTCGGGCTGACGCGGATTTCGGAAATCCTTCTGGGGCGGCTGAGCGCGCGCCTGTCGCACGGGCGGGCCACGCTGGGCAGCGAGCGGCAGGGGCGCACCGCATGAGCTGCATCGAGACCATACAGGCCTACGCCCTGCGCTCGATCGGCATCGGAGAACGGCTGCTGCCACGCAGCGATTTTACCCTGTGCGAACAGTTCACGCTGATCGGCTCGGGGCTGATCTGGAACATTTATTTCGGTGCCGTCGCCCTGTTCTTCGGGTTTTTCCTGGCGACCGGCGTGGCGGTGGCCAGGAACGCCCGGAGCCGGTGGATCCGCAAGCCGGCCGAATGGTTCGTCTTCCTGTTTCGCGGCTCGCCGCTGTTCATCCAGTTCTTCCTCTTCTACGAAGCCTTCGTGCTGCTGCCCAAGGTGGGCATCGACATCAACCTCGGCTTCGTCGAGATCACCGCCGAAACCCGCTGGCTGACCCGCGCCTGGCTGGGGGCGGTGATCGTGCTGTTTCTCAATACCTCGGCCTATGCGGGCGAGATCTTCCACGGCGCCTTGCGGGCGGTGCCCCGGGGCGAAGTGGAGGCGGCCGATGCCTACGGGCTCACCGGCTGGCGGAAGTTCCGGCGCATCATCTGGCCGACCATGCTGCGCCTGGCCTGGCCGGCCTATACCAACGAGGCGATCTTCCTGTTCCATGCCACCACGCTGGTGTTCTTTTCCGGCTTCCCGGCCTGGCAGCAGAAGGGCGATGCGCTCTATTATGCCGGCTATTTCGCCGACAAGACCTTCAACCCCTTCATCCCCTATCCGATACTCGCCGGCTACTTCATCCTGCTGACCCTTGCGATCATCGCCGTCTTCGGGCTGATCAACCGCCGGCTCAACCGGCACCTGCCGCAGGAGCAGCGCCGCCGGATCCGCCTGCGGTTGCAGGTGATCCGCTGAAATCCGCACAGAACGCCCCGGCCGACGAAAAGGGCTCGCCATCCGCGCTCGCCTGGTTTACGGTTTTTCCGAACATGAAATTCGGAAAAGGTGAAGAAATGGCCGAGCTCCCCCCCCAAACCCGCAGCGCCGCGCCGAATGTCCACGATGCCGAGCCGATCCCTCCCGCCGCACGGAGCGAGATCGAGAGCCTCCTGCAGAGCGGCGATCTGTTCCGCTACACATCGGAGGATGCCCCGGTAACGCTGCTGGAACGCGAATTCGCCGCGCTCCTGGGGGCGAAATACGCGCTGGCCGTATCCTCCTGCTCGGCGGCGCTGTTCCTCGCGCTCAAGGCACTGGGGCTGCCGCGCGGAACCCGGGTGCTGGTGCCGGCCTTCACCTTCGCCGCTGTGCCCTCGGCCATCGTGCACGCCGACTGCCTGCCGGTCCTGGTGGAGGTGGGCAAGAACTACCGCATCGACCTGGACGACTTCGAAGCCAAGCTGGATGCCACGATCGGCGCCGTGATGATCAGCCACATGCGCGGCCACACCTCCGACATGGACGCGATCATGGCGCTGGCCGATGCCCGCGGCGTGCCGGTGATCGAGGATGCCGCCCACAGCCTGGGCACCACCTGGCACGGGCGCAACATCGGCACGCTGGGGCGCGTGGGCTGCTTTTCCTTCCAGTCCTACAAGCTGGTGAATTCCGGCGAAGGCGGCATCCTGATCACCGACGATGCCGATCTGGTAGCGCGCGCCGTGATCATGTCCGGGGCCTATGAACACAACTGGAAGAAGCACCCGGTGCTGCAGGAGGCATTCGCCAGATGGCAGAACCGGCTGCCGCTCTACAATACCCGGATGCACAACCTGACCGCAGCGCTGATCCGCCCGCAGCTGGCGGAAATTCCGCGCCGGGTGCGCGACGGGCGGCGCAACCACGATCACGTGGCCGAACGGCTGAACGATTCGCCCTGGTTCGAGGTACCGCCGCCTCTGGAGCCCGAGCAGCGGGCTCCCGATTCGATCCAGTTCAACCTGATCGGCATGGATGACGGCCAGGCCACCGCCTTCGCCCGGGAAGCCGCCGCGCGCGGGGTGAGCGCGCAGATCTTCGGGATGAGCGCCGACAACGCCCGCGCCTTCTGGAACTGGGGCTTCCTCGGCCCGCTGCCCGATCTGCCGAAGACCCGCGCCATGCTGATGCGTGCCTGCGACGTGCGGCTGCCGGCACGCCTGAGACGCTCCGAGCTGGATTTCATCGCCGATGCGCTCCTGGAAGCCGCCGCCGTGGCGACGCGCCCGACACCGGCATACGGCACCTGACGCCCTCGCCTGACGCGCTCATGCCGACGCGCTCACGATAGCGCCTTGCGCAGCATGTTCAGCGCCACCGCGGCAAGGAACAGCGCGAAGACGCGCTTCAGCGGCGTCGGGTCCATCGCATGGGCCAGCCGCACGCCCAGCGGGGCGCTCAGCAGTGTCATCGCGACCACCACCGCAAAGGCCGGCAGGTTGACCGCCCCCAGGGTCAGCGGCGGGCGCGCGGCAGCGGGGATCTCCACCAGCAGGAAGCCGAGCACCGAAGGCACGGCGATGATCACTCCGAAACCGGCCGCCGTGGCCACCGCGCGGTGGATCGGCATGCCGTAAAGGCTCATCAGCGGCACGCCGAAGCTGCCGCCGCCAATCCCCATCAGCACCGAAAGAAACCCGATCAGCGGCGACAGCAGCGCCCGCCGCGCCCCCCCGGGCATCGCCTCTCCCAGCCGCCAGCGCGCCCGCCCGAAGCCCATGTACAGCGCCACCGCGAACGCCAGGACGGCGAAGATCGCCTGCAGCAGCTGCGAGCGCAGCGCGGTGACGGCCAGCATCCCGGTCAGCGCGCCCAGCGCGATCCCCGGCGCCCAGCCCCTCAGCACCGCCCAGTCCACCGCGCCGCGCCGGTTGTGCGCCAGGACCGAGCGCACCGAGGTCACGACGATCGTCGCCAGCGAGGTCGCCAGGCAGATCTGCATCAGCCAGGGGCTCTCATGGCCCAGCCCGGCAAAGGCATAGTAGAAGGCCGGCACCAGGACGATCCCCCCCCCGACGCCCAGAAGCCCGGCCAGCACTCCGGCCAGCGCGCCGATCGCCAGCAGCAGCCCCAGCATCGGCAGAAGCTGTATCGGTTCAGCCATCGCTCCCTTCCCGTTCTGCGCACCACCGCCGGCGGCACTTCCCCCAGTCTCGCCATCGCACCGCCGCCGTCAACCGAGCGCCTCCAGCGCCCGTTCCAGCAACTCCGGGCCCGCCCCTTTCCGGCAGGCCTCCTCCGACAGCATCCGCCGCCAGATCCGCGCCCCGGGACGGCCGGAAAACAGCCCCAGCATGTGGCGGGTGATCTCGTGCAGCCGGCCACCGGCGGCCAGATGCGCCTCGGCATAGGGCAGCATGGCGCGCACCACCTCTTCGGGGCTGCGCTGCCCGGAGCGTCCGAAGAATGCCGCGTCAACTCCGGCGAGAATCTCCGCCGGGCGCCGGTAGGCGGCCCGGCCGACCATTACCCCGTCCATGCCGGCATCCAGATGCTCCCGCGCCTCGGCCAGAGTTTCCACCCCCCCGTTCAGCGAGAGATGCAGATGCGGGAATTCGCGTTTCATCCGGTAAACGAGGGCATATCGCAGCGGTGGCACCTCGCGGTTCTGCTTCGGCGACAGCCCCTGCAACCAGGCCTTGCGGGCGTGAATCGCAAACCGCCGCACCCCGGCCTGCGAAACGGTCTCCAGAAAGGCCGGCAGCACCTCTTCCGGGTCCTGCCCGTCCACCCCGATCCGGCATTTCACCGTCACCTCCACCGGGCAGGCAGCCTGCATGGCGGCAACGCATTCGGCCACCAGGGCGGGGCTTTTCATCAGCACCGCGCCGAAACTGCCGGACTGCACCCTGTCCGAGGGGCAGCCGACGTTCAGGTTCACCTCGTCATACCCCTCCCCGGCACAGATCCGTGCCGCGACCGCAAGCTCGGCCGGCTCCGCTCCGCCAAGCTGCACCGCCACCGGATGCTCCACCGGGTCGAAGGCGAGCAGGTGGCGCGCCCCGCCGCGCACCAGCGCCGCGGCCGCCACCATTTCCGTGTAAAGCAGCGCGCAGCCGCTCAGCTGCCGATGCAGGAACCGGCAGTGGCGATCTGTCCACTCCATCATCGGCGCAACGGAAAAGGTGGCGGCTTCGGTCGGGCTGATGGTCATGGGTCCGGGCTCATGGTAGCATGCGGCAGGCCTGCGCTGCGGGTTCCAATAGCCCCCTCCGGGCGGGGCCGGCAAGGGCGGGAAGGGAGCGATGCTCCGCTCTCCGGGGGAACAATGCGCCACCCCGCCCCAGCCAGGCGAAGACGGTCACACATGGCTTTTAAACTGCACAACTATTTCAGGAGCTCCACCTCGACCAGGCTGCGCATCGCGCTCAACCTGAAGGGGCTGGAGTATGAATACATCGGCTATGCCCTGCTCAGGCACGAACACAAGAGCGCGGATTTTCTCGCCCGCAACCCGGCCGGGCTGGTGCCGGTGCTGGAACTCGACGGCGGCACCCACCTGGCCCAGTCGCTGGCGATCATCGAATACCTGGACGAAACCCGACCCGAGCCGCCGCTGCTGCCCGCCGACCCGCCGGGCCGGGCACGGGTGCGCGCGCTCGGCCACATGATCGCCTGCGATCTCCACCCGCTCAACAACCTGCGGGTCCTGCGCCATCTCGAAATCAGCTTCGGCGCCGATGAAAGAGCCAGGGAGGGCTGGTTCCGCCACTGGGTCGCCGAAGCTTTCGACCCGCTTGAAAAGATCCTCGCAACCGATGGAAAGACGGGGATCTTCTGCCACGGAGACACGCCCGGCCTGGCCGACATCTGCCTTTATGCGCAGGTCTGGAACAACCGCCGTTTCGACATCGCGCCGGACCGCTGGCCGACGATTGCGCGGATCTTCGACGCCCTTGAGCGGATCGACGCCTTTTCCGCCGCCGCACCGCCCAACCAGCCCGACGCTGGCTAAAGGAGGCTGGCCGGAGCCCGTCGCCGGACCGGCCGGCACATGACGGAGGCAACCGGCAGCCCGGCAGGCGCGAATGCACCCGGCCGTGCGGCAGATGGCGCGGCCCGCCGCTTGCGCACCCCGGGCGAAGCAGAGGCGATCCGGCGCGAAATGCTCGGCCGCCCTGTTCCCGCTGTTCCGAATTCCCGTCTGTTCCGAAAGCTCAAGGCCGCTTCCCGCCCTTGGGCGGCGTGTTTCAGCGCGGCGCCATGCGGATCGCCCCGTCCAGGCGGATCACCTCGCCATTCAGCATCGGATTTTCGACGACATGGCAGACAAGCGCGGCGAATTCCGCCGGATCGCCCAGCCGCGAAGGAAAGGGCACCTGGGCGCCCAGGCTTTCCTGCACCTCCTCGGGCAGGCTGGCCAGAAGCGGGGTGCGGAACAACCCCGGCGCGATTGTCATCACGCGAATGCCCTTGTCGGCCAGATCGCGCGCCATCGGCAGGGTCATCCCGACGACCCCTCCCTTGGAGGCGGAATAGGCCACCTGCCCCACCTGCCCGTCAAAGGCGGCAACGGATGCGGTGTTGACGATCACGCCGCGTTCGCCGTCGCCCGGCAACGGCTCCTGGGCGGCCATGATCGCCGCCCCCTGCGTAGCCACGTTGAACGTGCCGATCAGATTGACGCCGATGGTGCGCGAAAACAGGGCCGGATCATGCGGCGCGCCGCGCGAAACCGTCTTGGCTCCCGCGGCGATGCCGGCGCAATTCACCACGATGCGCAGCGGCGCTGTATCGAGCGCGGCGAGCCCGGCCGCGACACTGCCCGCATCGCTGACATCGACCTTGCGGAACTCTCCGCCGATTTCATCCGCCTTGGCCTGCCCCGCCGCCTCGTTCATGTCGAAAACCGTCACCCGCGCGCCGGCCGCGGCCAGCGCCTCGGCCACCGCCGCGCCGAGCCCCGAGGCACCGCCGGTCACCACCGCGCCCGTCTGTCGGGAAATCTCCATCCGAACCTCCAGAAATTCGCAACAAATCTGGCGCGGCGATACGCGGGATGCAAGTGGAAATGAACATCCGTTCAGTTCGATTCCATCTTCTTCCTTCTTCTGTCCGGAAATACTCCAGAGCTCCGGGGGTTCCCGCTTCAGACCGCGAAATCGAAAGTCTTCGACAGCGGAAGTTCACGCGCGCGCCTGCCGGTCAGGTCGAACAGGGCATTGGCCAGGGCCGGGGCCGCGGGTGGCGTCCCGGGCTCGCCCACCCCGCCGATGTGGTGATTGTTTTCAAGCACTTCGACCTGTATCTGCGGGGCCGTGTTCATGCGCAGCGGATCGTAATCCGGGAAGTTGAACTGCTCGACTTCACCGCCCTCGAAGCTGATCTCTCCAGAAACCGCCGCCGACAGGCCGAAGATCAGCCCGCCTTGCATCTGCGCGCGGATGTTGCCGGGGTCGAGCGCCGTTCCCACGTCACAGGCCACCCAGGCACGCGTGATGCGAATGCCGTCGGGAGATTCGGCGACCTCGACGACCTCGGCCACCGGCGTGGAAAACGACCATGTCATGGCCACCCCGCGCCCGGTGCCCGCGGGCTTGTTCGCCCAGTCGCTCATCCGGGCCACCGTTTCCAGCAGTTTCGCGCTGGGCGCATGCGCCGCGCGCGCCAGCTCCAGCCGGAACTCCAGCGGATCGCGCCCCGCCGCATGGGCCATCTCGTCGAGGAAGCACTCGTGGAAGAAACCGTTGAAGGAACTGGCCACCGAGCGCCAGAACCCGACCGGCACCGCCACATCGGCCAGATGCCCGGCTATGCGATAGTTGGGAATGGCCCAGGGCTGGTCGATGGCCCCGGCAACATGCTCCCGGTCCGGCCCCGGCGGGGCGAAACCGGCAATCCGCTGCATCGACTGGCGGCTGACCGAGGGCGCCGCGATCTTCGCATCCAGGGCCAGCGCCCTGCCGCCGGCCACCGCCCCGCGCATCCGCGCAATCGCCGCCGGGCGGTAGAAATCGTGGCGCATGTCCTCTTCGCGGCTCCACATCACCTTGACCGGGACGCCCGGCAGCTGCACCGCGACCCGCGCCGCCAGAAGCGCCGCGTCGGGCTCGGCCCGGCGCCCGAAGCCGCCGCCCAGGAACGGCACATGCACATGCACCCGGTCCTTTTTCAACCCGGCGATCTTCGCCGCCTTGTCGCGCGCCAGCAGCGGCGCCTGGGTGCCGCACCAGATGTCCAGCCGCTCGCCCGGCACGAACAGCGCCGTGCCGTTCATCGGCTCCATCGTCGCATGGGCCAGGTAGGGCACCCGGTATTCGGCCTCGATCACCGTGGCATTCCCGCTTTCGGCCGCCCCGGAAAGCGCGCCCTCCACGTCGCCGACATCCTGCAGCACCGAGTTCGGCCTGTCGTCCAGCGCCCGGGCGATCTCCGCCATGATCCGCCCGGTGGCGGGCGGATAGGGCGCTTCCCCCCAGTCGATCCGCACCGCCTCGGCGGCCTGAAAGGCCAGCCAGGTATTGCGCGCCACCACGGCGATGCCGTCCCCGAGGTCGAGCACCGCCTCGACGCCCGGCATGGCTTCGGCGGCGCCGGCGTCGAAGGAGACCATCCCGCCCCCCAGCTTCGGGTTCATGCGCACGGTTGCAAACAGCATCCCCGGCAGCCGGATGTCGGCACCGAATTCCGCCGTTCCGGTGCATTTGGCCACCATGTCGGTGCGCGGCAGGCTCCGGCCCAGAAGCTTCCATTGCGCCCGTGGCTTGAGAGCCACACCGCGCACCGGCTCGATGCGGGCCGCCTCCTCGGCCAGTTCGCCATAGCCGAGAACCGTGCCGTCGGGCGCGCGGATCGCACCCCCGGCCGCCGCCAGAGCCGCCACCGGCAGGCCAAGCCGCCGGGCCGCCGCGACCTTCAGCGTTTCGCGCGCGCTGGCCCCGGCCAGGCGCATCTTGTCGAAGGCGTCGATCACCGCGGTGGAACCGCCGGTGACCTGCATGCCCAGCATCTTCGGCAGGATTTCGCCGGCCGCCTCGGCAAGGCCCTGCATGACGCCGGCATCCCCGTCGCGGAAGGTCCTGTGCCCGGCGATCAGCGCTCCGTTGTAATAGGCCTGCGCCGGCGGGCCGTGCAGAACGCGCACCGCGTCCCACGGCACTTCCAGCTCCTCGGCCACGAGCGCGGCCAGGGTGGACTGGTTGCCCTGCCCCATCTCGGCGCGCGGCGCGATGACGGTGATGCCCTCGGCATCGATGATCAGATAGGGGTTGAGCACCGCCTGCCCCGGTGCCGGGCGCAGCGGGTTGGGCAGTTCGCGCCGGTATTGCCAGTAGCCGAAGGCCACCCCGCCGGCAACGGCCGCCGAACCGAGCAGGACGGCACGGCGGGTATAGCGCGCAAGCCGCCCCATCTTCAGCCCTCCCGCATCATGCGGGCCGCCGCGTGGATCGCCGCGCGGATGCGCTCGTAGGTGCCGCAGCGGCACAGGTTGCCCCGCATGGCGGCGTCGATCTCGGCATCGCTGGGAGCGGGGTTTTCCCCCAGCAGCGCCGCCGCCTGCATGATCTGCCCCGGCTGGCAATAGCCGCACTGTGCCACCTGGTGTTCGACCCAGGCGCGCTGGATGGCCGCCGGCGTGCCGGGGGTGCCGAGCCCCTCGATGGTGGTGACCGGCCCGGCGACCTCCTCCAGCGGCATCTGGCAGGAGCGCACCGCTTCGCCCCCCACATGCACCGTGCAGGCCCCGCAGGCGCCCACCCCGCAGCCGTATTTCGTGCCCACCAGCCCGAGCTCGTCGCGCAGCACCCACAGCAGCGGCACCCCGCCGGGAAGATCCACCTCGTGGCTCCGGCCGTTCACGGAAATGACAAAGCCCATTCCGGATCTCCTCACCGCCCTCCCCTCCGGCCCGGTGCCGGCCCGGTGCAGGCACCCGATTGTAGCCGCAAAGCGGGCGCCTGGCCACAAGCGCCTGGCTACAAGCGCCTGGCCGCGAGCGCCTCCGCCGACCTCCGCCGACCTCCGACATGCGCGGAATCAGACCCAGAGCGCGACAGCTCCCCAGAGCGCCAGCGCCGTGGCACCGTAGCCTGCCGCCAGCACCAGCCCGTCATGCAGCAGCAGGCCGAGCGCCAGCAGCAGCACCACCGCGGAGATCAGTGTCGGAATGCCCGGGATCAGGCCGCCGAGCACGGCAAGAAGGCTGAGCAGGAACATCACCAGCCCCGCAAGCCGGGCCGCAAGCCTCCCTTCCGCAAGCAGGGCCAGCCGCCGCCCGGTATGCGCATCCAGCCAGCGCGCCAGGGGCAGGAGACGCGCAAGCCCCCGGCGCAGCAGCCGACCCGACATGGGCAGCCGACGCAGCCGGCGCGGCAGCCACAGCCGGCGCAGCCCGAGCGCCACATGCCCGGCCACGAAGCCCATCGCCACCCCGAGCAGCGCATTGGAGCCCGGAAACAGCCCGAAGGGCATCAGCATCAGGAGCGTCGGAACCAGCAGCGCCGCCGCCAGGCCGCGCCGGCCCGTCCGCTCCAGCATCCCGCCAAGGGTCAGCTCTTCGCGCTCGGCCTCGGCCAGCAGCCCGCGCAACAGCTCCTGCAGCTCCCGGCCGCCTGTCGCCTCCCCTCCGCCTTCGCCGCCGGCCACCGGCGCTCAGCCCCCGGCCCGGCGCATGCCGCCTTCCCCGCTCCCGCGCTTTTCGGCATCTGCAGCCGGCAATGCCGCCAGCGCCTGCCAGGCGTCATATTGCGACAGGAAGATCCGTCCGCTCAGCTGCTGGGGAAAGTCCGTCCTTTCGAGCCTGTCCATCACCGGCCCCTTCACCTCGGACAGATGCAGCCGGATGCCCATTTCCGCCAGGCGCCGGTTGATCGCCTCCAGGCTTTCCAGCCCCGAGGCATCGATCAGGTTCACCGCCGACATCATCAGCACCACGTTCTTCACCCCGCACGCTCCGCTCACGCGCTCCTGCAGATAGTCTTCCAGAAAACGGGCATTGGCGAAATACAGATTCTCGTCCACCCGCAGGTTGACCAGCGTCGGGTCGGTCAGCACCCTGTGGCGCCGGATGTTGCGGAAATGCTGGGAGCCTGGCACGAGCCCCACCTCGGCCACATGCGGGCGCGAGGAACGGTGCAGATAGAGCAGGAGCGAAATCGCGATCCCGACCGAAACCCCGAACTCCACCCCCAGCAGGAGCGTCAGCAGGATGGTGGCCGAAACCGCGGCGAAATCGGCGCGCGAGAACGCCCAGGTCCGCTTCAGCACCGAAAAGTCCACCAGCGAGAGCACCGCCACGATGATGGTGGCCGCCAGGGTCGCCTTGGGCAGGTAGTAGAGCAGCGGCGTCAGAAGCAGCGCGGCCAGGGCGATACCGAACGCGGTGAAGATCCCGGCGGCGGGGGTTTCGGCCCCGGCATCGTGGTTGACCACCGAGCGGGCGAAGCCGCCGGTCACCGGGTAGCCGCCGGAAACAGCCGCGGCGACATTCGCCGCCCCGAGCCCGATCAGCTCCTGATCCGGGTCGATGCGCTGGCGCTTCTTCGCCGCCAGCGTCTGCGCAACCGAGATGCTTTCGACGAAACCGATGATCGAGATCAGCACCGCCGAGCCGAGCAGGCTCATCCAGATGTCCCGGTCGAACCGGGGCAGCGTCGGCGCCGGCAGCCCGCGCGGAATCTCGCCGACGATGGCAACGCCCTTGCCGGACAGGCCGAGGCCCCAGCTGATCAGGGTCGTCACCACGATCGCCGCCACCGGCCCGGCGCGTGACAGCAGACCGGCCGCGCCCGGGGGCAGGCCGGCCTTCAGCAGCAACGGCTTCAGCCCCTTGCGCACCCAGAACAGGAAGGCCAGAGTCGCAGCGCCGATGAGCAGGGTGTAGATGTTTGTCTCGGCCAGGCGCGTCCACAACGCGTGCACGATCTCGACCAGCGTGTGCCCGGAGGCCTCCACCCCCAGCACATGCTTCAGCTGGCTGATGGCGATCAGGATCCCGGATGCGGTGATGAAGCCGGCGATCACCGGGTGGCTCAGGAAGTCGGCCAGGAAGCCGAGCCGGAACAGCCCCATCGCAAGCAGCACGAGCCCCGACAGCAGCGCCAGCACGATCGCCGCGGCAATGTATTCGGCCGTGCCCGGCAGCGCCAGCTTGCCGACCGCCGCCGCAGTCATCAGCGACACCACCGCCACCGGCCCCACCGCCAGCACCCGCGAACTGCCGAAGATCGCATAGGCCACGAGCGGCAGGATCGAGGCATAAAGCCCCATCTCGGGCGGCAGCCCCGCCAGCAGCGCATAGGCCAGCGATTGCGGGATCAGCATGATGGTGACGATCAGCGCCGCCACCAGGTCGCTGATCAGCAGGTTCCTGTTGTAGCGGCGCCCCCAGTCGAGCACCGGCAGATGGCGGCGCAGCGCCGCAAGGCGGGGGGAATCGCGTCGTTCGATCATGGAAAATCCGCCTTTCGATTGCCGCGGAGCCGCTCCGCGGTTCCCGCTGTCCGGAAAGAGGCGCGCCCGCCGGGAAGGCGCGCGCGAAACGGCAGGCCCCGGGCGCCCCGGAGCCTGCACCCGGCGCTCAGCCGACCTTTTCGGTCACCGCCGCATACATCGCCTCGGAGCGTTTCCCGGTGCGGCAATAGGCCAGGATCGGCCTGGGCAGGTTTTTCAAGGCGGCTTCCATGCCCTGGAATTCCTTCAGCCCGGCCGCACCATGCACGATCGGCACATACTCCGCCTTCAGCCCGGCCTGCTCGGCCGCTTGCCGGATCACGGCGAAATCGGGCTGGCCCGCGCCCTCGTTGTCGGGGCGGTTGCACAGAATCGCCTTGTAACCATGCTGGGCAATCTCGCGCATCTGCTCGGGATGCAGCTGGCCGGTTACATGAAATTCGTCGCTTATCTTTCGGATATCCATTGTCGTTCAGAACTCTTGCGTGGAGGTTGACAGTGTTTACAGCTTGTTCAGCGGAACCTTCAGCATCCGGGTGCCGCTGTCGTCGGGTTCGGGCAGCTTGCCGGCCTTCATGTTCACCTGGATCGAGGGGATGATCAGGCGCGGCATGGCCAGCTGGGCATCGCGCTCGGTGCGAAACCTGATGAATTCCTCGCGGGTCTTGCCCTTGCCGACGTGGATGTTGTGTTCCTTTTCCTCGGCCACCGTGGTTTCCCACTGGATGTCGCGGCCGTTGGGACCATAATCGTGGCACATGAACAGGCGGGTGTCGTCGGGCAGCGCCAGGATGCGCTGGATGCTGTCGTAAAGCTGTCCTGCGTCGCCACCCGGGAAGTCGGCGCGTGCCGAACCGCCGTCGGGCATGAACAGCGTGTCACCGACAAAGGCCGCATCGCCCACCACATGGGTCATGCAGGCCGGCGTGTGGCCCGGGGTGTGCAGCGTGGTCACTTCCATCGAGCCGATCCTGTAGGTGTCGCCATCCTTGAACAGCGCATCGAATTCGCTTCCGTCGCGCTTCCACTCGGTGCCTTCGTTGAAGATCTTGCCGAAGACCTCCTGCACGATCTTGATGTTCTCGCCGATGCCGATCTTGCCGCCCAGCTCCTGCTGGATGTAGGGCGCGGCCGACAGGTGGTCGGCATGGGCGTGGGTCTCGATGATCCACTCCAGCTTGAGATCGTTGCTGCGGATATAGTCGATCATCCGGTTGGCGTGATCATAGGTGATCCGCCCGGCGGCATAGTCGATGTCGAGCACCGAATCGATCACCGCGCAGGCGTTGGATTCCGGATCCTTGACCACATAGCTGATCGTGTTCGTGTCTTCGTCGAAGAAGGCTTCGACTTCGGGCTTCACCCTGCTTTCGGTCGCATGGTCACGCATTTCCTGTTCCCTTCACTTTCTGGCGAGCGGTGGAAAGCCGCGCGCCCCGCCGGTGCCGCGCGGGGCCCGGGCAGTGCGCACGGATTTCCGAAAGACGTTCGCGCGTCCGCTCTCGGTCGGTCGAGTATCAGATAGGAAGCCGGAAAGGGCACGTCAGTGAGAATGTCACAAAACGCACGATCTTTTCATTCCCTTCCGCCCGGCCTTTCCTTCCCGCGGCTTTCGCCCGCCTCCGGATTCCGCCCCCGCGCCGCCCGCAATGCCCGCCGGCACGGATGCACACGGCAGGGGGCACCCGGGCGCACCTCAGACGGTAACCACCAGATCGCGCAGCGCGTCCTCGTCCAGTATCTTCACCGCCCCGCGTGCCAGCTTCACCCAGCCGCGGCGCTGGAATTCCTGCAGCTGGCGCGAGATCACCTCGCGCGCGGTGCCAAGCTCGGCCGCCAGTTGCTGATGGGTGGCCTTCAGACAGCCCTCCGCATCCATCAGGTCGAGCAGCCTCTGCGCCAGCCGGATGTCTACCCGGCGAAAGGCGAGTTCGTCGATCACGAAGAACAGATCGCGGATCCGGCGCGAGTAGCTCTTGAACACGAATTCCCGGAACTCCCGGGAGGTGGCCACGAGATCGTCGAACACCATGCGCGGGATCGCGGCGGCGCGCAGATCGGTTTCGGCGACCCCCTCGGCGGCGTGAGCGTCATAGGCCAGAAGCGTCGCCGTGCTCAGCACGCAGCTTTCGCCGGCCTGCACCCGGTAGAGCACGATCTCGCGCCCCCCTTCGGAATGCTGCTGCACCCGCACCGTGCCCTCGAGCAGCAGCAGCAGCCTGTCGGCCTGCGCGCCGGGGCCGAAGACCCGCGCCCCCTTCTTCAGGGTGACGATCCGGCTCTGTGCCGTCAGCTTCCGCTTCAACCTTTCGTCAAGCCCGTCAAGGCCCTCGAAACGCGAGATCCAGTCCTGCATGCACTCTCCCCGCCATGACCGGCCGACCCGGCCGGCATGTTCCGCCGGCATGTTCTATTGCCCCGCCGGCGCGTGCGCAATGTCGCCGGCACCCCGCGGCCACGCCGCTTGCGGCCACATGCGCGCCCGGCTGCGTGTTCCGGCTGCATATCACGGCAAGGCAGGGCGGCAAAACGGGCGGAACGGAAACGCCCCGCCGTTTCCGGCAGGGCGCGGCAGGCGGGCGGATGCTCCGCCGGTCCGGTCGCGTCGGGCTCAGCCGAACATGTCGGCTGCGATGCCGGCATACCAGCCGACGCTTTCCTCGTAGGTCTGCTTGCGCAGCGCCGCGTCTTCGCCGGTTTTCGAGATGAAGCCGTCGGTCTTGGCGATCTTCTCGTCGGTGGCCTCGTAGTTGGCCCCGACCTTCACGCCGTCATCGGTTGCCAGCAGCGACCAGCAGGTGTTGGAGAACCTGGCCGGGAACAGCTTGGAGTCGGTCAGCGCCGCGCGCACCGCCATGGCGCAGACCTTGGCCTGGCTGTTGGCGGAAAAGCCCGATTTCGGCATGTCGCCCTGGGCCGAGCTGTCGCCGAGCACATGGATGTTCTCGTCAACCCGGCTGGCCATGGTATGCGGCACCACCGGCGCCCAGTTGCCGTCGTTGATGCCGGCAAGCTCCACGATGCGGCCTGCCTTCATCGCCGGGATGACGTTGCAGACATCGACCCTGGTCACCTCGCCGTCGATCACCAGTTCCATGGCGTCGGGGCGCACCTCCACCTTGTCGCCGCCGAAGTCGGGGCCGATCCATTCGATCATCCCGTCGTAGTGGTTCGCCCAGCCCTCCTGGAACAGCGCCATCTTGGAAAACTTCGGCTTGGGGTCGGCGATGATGATCTTGGCGGTCGGGTTGTGCTGCTTGAGCAGATGGGCCACCATCGACACCCGCTCATAGGGCCCCGGCGGGCAGCGGTAGGGGTTGGGCGGGGCCACCATCGCATAGGTGCCGCCCTGGGGCATCGCCATGATCTGCGCTTTCAGCAGTTCGGTCTGCGAGCCGGCCTTGTAGGCATGCGGCATCCTGTTCTGACTGGTCACGTCCCAGCCGGGCACCGAGCCGTCAATGAAGTCGATGCCGGGGCTGATCACCAGCCGGTCGTAGGGCAGCCGGGCCCCTCCGGCCAGCGCCACCTCCTTCTTGTCCCGGTCCACGCCCACGGCCCAGTCGTGCACCACGTTGATGCCGTATTCGGCGGCCAGCTTGCCATAGGTATGGCCGATCGAGGCCAGATCGCGGAACCCGCCGATATAGAGGTTCGAGAAGAAGCAGGTGTAATACTTGCGGGTCGGCTCGACCAGGGTCACGTCGATCGCCCCCTTGCTGTCCTTGGCGATGTAGCGCGCCGCCGTGGCCCCGCCGGCGCCGCCGCCGATCACCACCACCCGCGGCTTGCCATGCGCCATGCCCATCACCATCGGCGCATTCAGCGTCGCCGCAGCGGCGGCGGTGCTCCCCATGAAGGTCCGTCTGTCGAGTCTCATGCGTTTTCCTCCCTGAAAGGCCCCTCCATCCGGGTCCGTGCCCTATTCGAGGCCGTTGAAATACGCGGCCAGGGCCGCGATCTCTTCGTCGCTGAGCCGGCTTGTGATCATCTGCATCACCGGGTGCGGGCGCAGCTTCCGCTTGTAGGCGTGCAGCGCGATCACGAAATCCTCTTCCGGCCAGCCGGTGATCGAGGGAATGCCCTCGTCCGAGCCGCCGGCCTGGTGGCAGGTCACGCATTCGCCGGCAAGATATTCGCCATAGGCCGGGTCGCCCCGCAGCGCCAGAACCTCGGGCGGAAGGTCCACCTCGTGCACCGCTGTCGGCTCGGCCTCGGGGATGTTCTGCGGATCGTCGGAGAACTGGCGCAGATAGGCCAGCACGTCCTCCCGGTCGTCATGTTCCTTCAGGCCGCGGAAATTCATCCGCGTCTTCGACACCAGCGCCTTGGGGTTCTCGATGTAGGCATCGAGCGTCTCGCCGTTCCAGATCAGCCCGTCATCGCCCATCCGCCTGAGCGCCTTCGAGTAGCGGAACCCGTCGATGCTTCCGGCCCGGCGCCCGAAGACGCCGTTCAGATGCGGACCGACCTTGTTCTTCGCGCCCTCACCCACCGCGTGGCAGGAGGCACATTTCCGGAAGATCTCCGCCCCGCGCTCGGGGTCGCCCACATACGCTGCCAAGGCCGCGCCCGCTCCGGAAAGCGCGCCGAAGGCCAAGCCCAACATTGCCGTGACAGGAACCTTCATGCGGGCATCCTTGCAGGGGCGGCCCGAAAAAACAAGCCAAAAGGATAAGAAAATTCGAATATTTTCTTGCATTGCCCTCCTGCTTGCAACGATCCGTCCAGCAACGCGGAAAGCCGAAGGAATCCGGATTTTCCGCGCTCCCGCCGGGGCAACCCGCCGCCGGAGAAATCGCACTGTCAGTTTTCCGGCGTCACCTCCGAAATCCCTCGTGAAACCACGCCGACCTCCTCCCGGCAGTCCGCCATGCAGGGCGGTGCGGAAAAGGCGGGAAGCTCGCTCCGGGCACGGTCGTCGGGGAAAAATCCGGCCTCGTTGGGCAGGCGAATCGCGGTGAAATTTTCCCGCGACAGGGTAAAGTCCTCGTCCACGAGGTCGTTGAGATAGAGCAGGTAGGCCACCAGCGCATAGACCTCGTCATCGCTGTAGCTCTGGGCGTCGCCAAAGGGCTTGGCCCGGCGCACGAAGTCGAAGATGGTCGAGAGATACGGCACAAACGAGCCGATCGACTTGACCGGGCGGCCGATCTCGGTGGTCAGCGTCCCCTCGCCCCCCGCGAGCGCCGGGTAAAGCCCCAGGCCTTCGCCGAAATCGCCGTGGCAGGCGGCGCAGACCTCGTTGAACAGCGCTTCGCCCTCGGCGACGCTGCCGGCGCCGGGCGGCAGGCCCTGCCCGTCCGGGCGCACGTCGATATCCCAGGCGGCGATCTCGGCCGGGGTGGCGGGGCGGCCAAGGCCCAGGGGTTCGGACGCCGCCGGCGTGGCCGACAGGATGGCGAGGGCGGTGAGGGCGGCGGCCGCGATCGCCGCAACGCGCGCGGCGGACGCGGCGGACGCGGCGGACGCGACGCGCAGGCAGCCGTGCACCTGCCGCAGCACCCGGCCCGGGACCGCGCGCCGCCGGCCCCACGCCCGGCGCACCGAGCGGCCCCACGCCCGGCCCCACGCCCGGCCCCACGCACCGGGGCGGCCGCGCGGCGCCCTTTCAGCCGACCTCGACATTGGTCACCTCCCCGGCCTCGTTCACCTCCCAGGTCTGTATCCCGTTGTTGTGATAGACCGAATTCAGCCCCCGCAGCGCGCGCAGCGCATCCTTGGTGGGCTGGACGTAGCCGGTGCTGTCGATGCAGCGGCTCTGCAGCAAGAGCGGCTTGCCGTTCCAGCGAAAGTCGAAGTGGAACCGGTGCAGCGCCTTGTCGAGGCTCGGCCCCGACAGCCGCGCCGGGTGCCAGTTGACGCCGCCGTCCAGCGACACGTCCACCCGCGCGATGCGCCCGCGCCCGGACCAGGCCAGCCCGGTGATCACCATCGGGCCGGGGCCATGGGTGATCGGCGCTTCGGGCGCGGGCGAGGTGATCACCGATTTCGCGTCCATCTCGAAGGTGAAGCGGCGCGCGCGGCCGTCGCCCAGCAGGTCGGTGTAGCGGCTGGCCTCTTCGCGCAGGTGCCAGGGCCTGTCGCCCAGCTCCAGCCGGCGCAGCCATTTCACCCACATCGAGCCTTCGAACCCCGGCACCACGAGCCGCAGCGGGTAGCCCTGTTCCTCGCGCAGCCGTTCGCCGTTCATGGCAAAGGCCACGAGGCAGTCGTCCAGCGCCTTTTCCAGCGGGATCGAGCGCGCCATCTTCACCGCATCCGCGCCCTCGGCCAGCACCCATTTCGCGCCCGGCCGCACCCCGGCTTCCTCCAGCAGCAGCCGCAGCGGCACGCCGGTATACATCACGTTGTGGATCATGCCGTGGGTGAACTGCACCGCGTTCATCTGCGCACCCTTCCATTCCATCCCCGAATTGGCGGCGCATTCCAGGAAATGGATCCGGTCGCGGCGCGGGAAGCGCAGGATGTCGGCCATGGTGAAGACCAGCGGGCGCTCGACCAGCCCGTGGATCATCAGCCGGTGGGCGGCGGGATCGATCTCGGCAATGCCGGCGTGGTGGCGTTCGAAGCACAGCCCGTTGGGGGTGATGGTGCCGTTGAGCGCGGCCAGCGGGGTGAAATTGACCGAGGAAATCGCATCCGCGGTCAGCCATTCGATGTTGCGCTTGATCACATGGGATTCATGGGGCGAGGGCAGACCGTAGGGGCGCGCGTCCACCCCCTCGCCGCGGGCGATCATCCAGGGCTGCAGCGCGGTGATCGCCGGATCGTCGGCCCGCACCGGCCTGCCGGCCAGCGTGGCGCTTCCGGCAACCGCGGCCCCCTTGAGGAAGGCGCGGCGCGAGGGGGGACGGCTGTCATCCCGATCCGTCATGGCCTGCCGATCCTGTCCCGAGGGCCGCGCCCGACCGCGGGAGGATGCGAAGCGCCCGCCCGTGGGGGCGGTCGGGCGCTGCCCGGCGGTGCCGCCGGGCGATGCCATCCTGCCTGTCGTCGCTGTCGGTCATCGCTGTCCTTTCCCAAAGCTCCGGGTCCGGGCGCGCAAGCGTTTTTCGAAAACGCTTGCCAAGGCTTTTGCAAAAGCCTTGGCCCCGGCCCCGCCGTCAGGCCCCGACCACCTTGACCGAGGTGTTCGGCTCGACGCTGACGGTGCCCTTGCGGCGGATGTAGCTTTCCACCACGTCCCAGATCGCCGGCCCTTCGGTGCCCTGGTTTACCGAGGCCCAGCCGGCCACCACATAGGTTTTCGCCGGATCGATCCGTTCGCCGGTCCTGAGCAGGGTCATGTCGGAAATCCGTTCGCCCTGCGGCTTGTTGATGTCGATGGTATAGCCCATGCCCCCGACCCGCACCATGTCGCCGCCCTGCTGGTAATAGGGATCCGGGTTGAACAGGTTGTCGGCCACGTCTTCCAGGATCAGCGTCAGCATCTCGCCGGTCATCTCGGTGCGGTAGGCGGCCGGGTAGCTCATCGCGGTGGCGTTGAAGATGTCCTCGCGGGTGATCTCGCTGTCGGGCAGCACCGAGGCCCCCCAGCGGAAGCCGGGCGAGAGCGCGATGTCGGCCTCGCGCTCTTCCAGCAGCGCGTTGCAGATCAGGTCGTCCCAGGTGCCGTTGAAGTTGCCGCGCCGATACAGCAGAGACGAGGTCCGGCCGATCACCTCGCCCATCTCGGCCGCAAACGGGGCGCGTTCCTTCCTCACCAGCGCCGCCATTTCGGGATCCGGCGCGATCACGTCGGCAAACAGCGGGATCAGCTTGTGGCGGATGCCCTTCATCTCGCCGTCGCGGATGTCCAGATCGATGCGGGAAATGAACTTGCCGTGGCTGCCCGAGGCGATCAGGAAGGTGTTGTTCACCTGCACCGGCTCGGGCAGCGCGTCGTGGGTGTGGCCGGTCAGGATCACGTCGATGCCGTCCACCCGGGCGGCCAGCTTGCGGTCCACGTCGAAACCGTTATGCGACAGCAGCACCACGCAGTCGGCGCCGGCCGCGCGCACTTCGGCCACCACCTCGGCCATGCGTTCCTGGCGGATGCCGAAGCTCAGCCCCGGGAACATCCAGCCCGGGTTGGCCACCGGCATGTAGGGAAAGGCCTGGCCGATCACCGCCACCCTGGCCCCGCCGCGTTCGAACATCCGGTAGGGCTCGTAGGCCGGCTCGTCCCATTCCTTGTCGAAGATGTTGGCGCCCAGGAAGGGGAAGTCCAGTTCGTTGTCGACGATCTCGGTGACCCGGTCGATGCCGAGCGTGAACTCCCAGTGCGCGGTCATCGCATCGACCCCGAGCGCGTTCATCACCCGCACCATGTCGGCGCCCCCGGTTTTCAGCGCGCTGTAGCTGCCCTGCCAGGTGTCGCCGCCATCGAGCACGATCGCCCCGGGCCGCTCGGCGCGGATCGCCTTGATCGCGGTGGCGGCCCGGTCCACCCCGCCGATGCGCCCGTAGGCGCGCGCCAGCGCGGTGAAATCGTCCCAGGTCAGCGCGTAATGCAGCGGCGAGCCGTCCTCGATCCCGTACATCCGGCGATACTCGGCCCCGGTGACATGCGGCACCAGCCCCTTCTGCGCGCCGACACCGAGGTTGATTTCCGGTTCGCGGAAATAGACCGGCTTCAGCTGCGCGTGCATGTCGGTGACATGGAGCAGCGTGACATTGCCGAATGTGTCGAATTCCAGCAGCTGTTCCTGGGTCAGCGCCTGGCGCGCCGCCAGCCGCGCCCAGTTGCCGAACCCGGACGCCCCGGCAATGGCCGAGGCCGCCATCGCCGCCTGCAGGAAGTCACGCCGAGAAACCATCGCACATACCCCGCTCGCAGATGCTCCGCCTCGCGGCCCGAAGGCCGCCCTTCCGAAGGATGCGCTGCCCGATGCCGCTACCGGCGGCGGACCACCGCGGCAGCGACTTGGCCGGAGGCGACCCGCGGACGCCTTCGCCGCCGGTCGTCAGTTGCGCACCGAGGGCGTTTCCACCGACAGCCCGTTGCCACGCGAGGCGACGTAGAGCTCCAGCGCCTTGAACTCTTCCGAGCCGGGCTTGTAGGGCGTTGCGCGAATGTTCTTCATGCAGCCCTTGAACCGACCGTGGACGCTGTTCAGCTTGGCATTCTTCAGCCGGTAGACCGGAAAGCCGTTGATCTGCCCCTGCGACAGGCGGTCGGCCCGGATCATGTTGCCGTAATTGTCCTCGTGGCAATTGGCACAGGCCATGTCGAGCTGGCCGACGCGGGTGTAATAGAGCTCCCTGCCCTGCTCCCAGAAGGGCGCGGCATCGCCATCCACCGCCACGTTCATCGGCATCCCGCGCGACTGCAGGCCGATCAGCGCCACCATCCGGTTCATCGCCGCGGAATCATATTTCAGCGGCTCCGCCCCCATGCGGTTCACCCGCTCGGCGTTGATGATGTCCTCCATCGTCTGCAGGCCGCCATCGACCACCCGCGGCAGAACCGTCTTCAGCCCGGCGAAGCCGGAAAGATCCTCGTGGCAGGAGGCGCAGGACTTGCCTTCGGAGCCCTCTACCCTGCTCCAGTCATCCATCGCCTGATCGAGGAACACGAACGCCGGGTTGTCGAAATCGTCGAGCTGAAGCGCCTGGGTTTCCTCCGAGCGGAACAGCCAGCCCGACATCACCTCGTCCATGTTCTCCAGATAGGCCGGAGCCGGCGCCCGCAGGGTCAGCACGACCCCGTCGATCTCGATCCTGTCGTGATCATCGGCAACCGCCGCGCCCGCCCCCAGAAGCAGCGCCGATGCGGCCAGAAGCGTCGTTACGGTCCTCATTCCGCTTTCCTCCCTGTTCTCCGTTTCCGCCCGGGCCGGCCGCGCCCCGCGCGCTGCCCCGGCCCTGGCGGCTGCGTTTCCCGCATTCCGTTCCCGCCCGCTCCAACGCGCCCCGCCTTGCACTCCGCGATTCCGCATGCCTGCGCCCGGGGGCGCCCTCAGGCGTCCTTCCCGCCCCCGCGCCGGCCCCGCCGCCCCGAGGACACCCTGCGCGCCACGCTCAGCTCACCGTGATCGCCCTGGTGGCCTCGTAGATGCTGCCGTTGTCGTCATACCAGGTGAACTTGAACTCGCCCGACTCCGGCACCTTCGCCTGGAACTCGAAGAAGGGGTTGGTGGAAATGGCCGGCTGCATCTCCACGTCGATCACGTTCTGGCCGTTGAAGTCGCAGGTGAAACGGTTGATGATCGAGCGCGGGATCCTGTTGCCGTTCGAATCCTTGCGATTGCCCGATTCCATCTTGTGGCTGATCAGGGTCTTGATCGTGATCACCTCGCCGGCCGCGGCCGTCTTCGGCACCTTCACCCGGGGCTTTACGTCCTTCGCCATTCCTTCGCCTCCTCCCGATTCGCCTCAGCCGCCGCAGCCGCCGATCGTCACCTTCACGACCCGCGACGCCCTGGCAAAGCCGCCGTCGGCCATCTTCGCGATCGCGATCACCTCCTGGGTACCGGCCAGACGAATCCTGGTCGCGGCAGATTGCGCCCCGGCCAGCGGCCCGAAGTTGAAGGTGGCCACGCCGGGCTGCGGGTTGCCAGTGGCGATCAGGATGATCGCCGTCGCGCCGGGCGCCTCGACCGAAACCGGAACGGTGTTGCCGTTCTCGGCGATCTCGGGCGCATTCAGCGTCACCCCGCCCTCGGCCGGCTCGACCCCGCCGGTAAAGGCGGCGATTGCCTCCTCCGCCGAAGCCACCGCCCGCAACGGCAGGAAGGAGGCGGCGGTCGCCCCCAGCCCGAGCGCCAGGGCATCGCGTCGTGTCAGTCTCATGCTGTCTGTCTCCCTAGGTCAGAACGTGCCGTCACTCCCCGAGCGTCAGCAGATAGGCCACGACATCCTCCACCTCCTGGGCGGTGAGGATCGTCTTGCCCTTGAACTTCTCCAGCGGCCGGTTGAAGCCCTCGTCGCGATAGAAGGCCGGCATGATCGTATCTTCGAAGGTCATCTTGGAGTTGACCAGGATGCCGCGGATCTCCGCTTCGCTCAGCCGGTCGGCAACCCCGTCCAGCGGCGGCCCAACCTCGCCGTGGAACGGCTGATCGGCCAGATCCGCATTGGCATGGCAGGCCAGGCAGTTGCCCTTCTTGCGATTGAGGAAGATCTTCCGGCCGCTGGCCGGATCCCCGGGCACGCCGGTCAGCGACCCGGCAACCGCCCCACCCTCGAACACCACATCCTGCGGGGCGATCTCGGCTGCGGTCGCTGCCGATGCAAACGCCACCACCGCAAGCATGACGCCTGTGTGCTTCATCTTCCCTCCCTGTTCGCTGCGCCGGGCTTCCCCCGGGCCTTCTTCGCCTCCCGCGACGATTTGCCTCGTCGCCACGGGAAGCCTTTCTTTTCAGGCTATCCGATCACCCCACCCTTGGCAACGAATAATTCAGATAACAGAATGTAACGGAATGTTTCGGGCGCGGAACCGGCTCCCGCAACGAAACGCGCCGGAAAGGGTTCAGTTCAGCCCCCGCTCCGTCAGCCTGCGCGCATGGTATTTCTGGAAGGTCTCGCTGCCCTCGTATCCCTTCCGCACCACCCATTCCATCAGGTGGCGTGTGGTATAGCGGCCGAAGGCGCCGGGAACGGTCGCCACTGCCGCCCCGGCCGCAGTCTGCCCATCCGGCACCGCTTCGGGCAGGAACAGCATCGTCGGGGTGAACAGCAGACCCCATTTGCGGATCATCTCCTTTTCCGGCAGCGTCTCGCCGTCGAAATCTGTCACCTCCACATCGCCGAACATGTTCAGCTGGACGACAAGGAAGTTCTCGTGGATGTAGTCGTGCACCTCCGGCAGGGGGAACACCTCCTCGTGCATCTTCTTGCAGTAGATGCAGCCGCGCTGCTCGATCAGCAGCATCAGCCGCCGCCCTTCGGCCGAAGCCTCGGCCAGATCCTCGCGCAGATCCTTGAAGGTATCGCGCATCCAGTCGGCCTTGTGCAGCCCGTCGTCGCCCAGCTCCGCCGGGCCGTGCCCCTGCGCCGGCGCGGCCAGAAGGACGGCCAGCGCCACAAGGATCGATTTCAGTCGTTTCATCTTCCATGTCCTCCCCGTTGATCGCCGCTGCCCGCTTCCGCCCGCCCCGCCGGAGGAGCCCCGCGCGCGGCTTTCCGCGGCCTTCTCCCGGGCCTCCTCCGCACCTGCCCCGTGCCGCCCGCACGCCCCTCGCCTATCCGATCCGCCCGAAGACGGGAAATGTCTCCAGCAGCCAGTTGCCGATCAGGTTGACCGTGCCGGTTCCGATCATGACGCCGAACACGATCAGCAGCAGCCCCATGACCTTTTCCACGGTACCGAGGTGGCGGCGGAAACGGGCCATGAACCGCATGAACGGGCCGATGAACAGCGCCGCGAGCACGAAGGGAAGCGTCATCCCGGCACCATAGACGAACAGCAGCCACATGCCCTGCAGGGCGGTCTCCTGCCCGGCGGCGGTGAACAGGATGGCCGCCAGAACCGGCCCGACGCAGGGCGTCCAGCCGAAGGCGAAGGCCAGGCCTATCAGATAGGCGCCGAACAGGCTGAGGCCGGAAACCTCGCCGGCATCGGCCCGGAACTGCCGATACAGGATCCCGATGCGCAGCACTCCCAGAAAATGCAGCCCCATGGCGATGATCAGCCCCGCTGCGAGGTAGCGCAGCACGCCGAACCACTGGTTGACCAGCTGGCCGAAGGCCGTCGCCCCCGCCCCAAGCCCGACGAAGATGGTGATCACCCCGGCCGCGAACATCACCGCAGAAGCCGCCGCCCGCAGGCGCACGGCAGGCGCGAGCGCAGCCCCGGCAGCGATGTGGTTCATCGACACCCCGGCAAGGTAGCTCAGGTAGAACGGCACCATCGGCAGCACGCATGGCGACAGGAAAGACAGCAGGCCGGCAACCAGCGCTCCGGCAGATGTGATGTCGAGCATGCTGCAGCCTTTCTTGATCCATTCACATATTCACTTTAGTTTTCCCATGTCGTCGGCGTCAATCGGCATGCTCCGGGCGGACCGGCCCCGACCGCGGGGCGGGCAGCGCTGCCGGAGCGGCCCGGGCAGATCGGAGAAGGCATGCACCTCGGCGGAAAGAGCGCGGGCAGCGGAACCGGCAGAAGGAGCGCGGGCTTCCGGGCGGCTGCGGGAATCGGGGCGGGCGCGCTCGCGCTGGCGCTCCTCGCCGCCCGCCCGGCCCCGGCGGCGGAAGCGGCCGAACTCGTCATGGTCGAACAGCAGGGCTGCACCTACTGCGAACAGTGGGATGCCGAAATCGGCCCGATCTACCCGAAGACCGCCGAAGGCGCTCTCGCGCCGCTGCGCCGCATCGACATCTACGACCGGGCGCTGGACGAACTGGAACTGGCCCGGGCGGTGAACTTCACCCCGACCTTTCTCCTCGTTGAGAACGGGCGCGAGCTGGCCCGGATCGAGGGCTATCCGGGCGAGGACTTCTTCTGGGGGCTGCTGGGCATGATCCTGCAGAAGCACCTCGCCACCGAAGAGGCGCAGAGCGCCGGCGCGGAAAAGTGAAAGTGATCACGCGCGCCAACGCGTCGCTGCAGCCCGCAATTGCACATGAGGGCGCTTTTCGGCTATGCAGGACGGAGCCCCGGGCGGAACCGGACGCGGGGAAACCGGCATGGAAGCCGGCGCGAAAGCCCGGGCGGAAAGGGCGGACGAAGGAAATTCGGGCGGTATACGGTGTCTGAACGGAAAAAGGGGAATGACAGGATGGGCCTGCCGGTGCTCGACGCGGGAATGAGCGAGGAAGAGCTCGACAAGATGATGTCCAGCGCCTGCGCTGCCTCGAACATGCTGAAGGCGCTGAGCCACGAGGGGCGGCTGATGATCCTGTGCCACCTGGTCACCGGAGAGAAGTCCGTCACCGAACTGGAAGAGCTGCTGTCGGCCCGTCAGGCCGCGGTTTCCCAGCAGCTGGCCCGGCTGCGCCTCGAAGGGCTGGTCAAGCCCCGCCGCGAGGGCAAGACGATCTACTATTCGCTTGCCGACGACAGGCCCAGGCAGATCCTGGAAGTGATCTACGAGATGTTCTGCACCATTGACAGCGGCGAAGACAAGGCGGGGCGCAGCACCGACGAGGCCGCCGAATAGCCGCCGCGCCAGCGGTGCCGCAGGGGGTGCCAGATGCTGGATCAGCTGTCCGATTCCTCTCTCGCCGCGCTGGTCGGTCTTTTCGGCGGCTTCGTGCTCGGGCTTGCCGCGCGAATCGGGCGGTTCTGCACCCTCGGAGCGATCGAGGATGCGCTCTACCAGCGCTCCGACCTGCGGATGCGGATGTGGGTTCTGGCGATCGGCGTCGCGATGACCGGCAGCTTCGCCCTGATCGGGCTCGGGCTGATCGAACCGGCCGATGCCGTCTACCTGTCGTTCGCCTGGAATCCCCTCGCCTCCGTCGTCGGCGGGCTGATCTTCGGATACGGGATGGCGCTGGCCGGAAACTGCGGCTTCGGCGCCCTGGCCCGGCTCGGCGGCGGCGACCTGCGGGCGCTGGTGATCGTGCTGGTGATGGGGGTGAGCGCCTACATGACCATCTCGGGGCCGCTGGCGCCGCTGCGCGTAGCCCTGTTCGACACCCCGCCGCTGGACGATGCCCGCCTGCCCGCGATCTCCCACGCGCTGGCCCGGGCCAGCGGGCTGCCGGCAACCGGCTTCGGTCTGGCGATCGGGGGCGCCCTGGCCCTGGGCGCGCTGGCCGGGCGCCGGCTGCGCCACCGCCCCGAAGCCGTGTTCTGGAGCGTGATGGTCGGGCTGGCGATCGTCAGCGGCTGGGCCGGAACCGCCTGGATATCGGCACAGGGGTTCGATCCGGTCCCGGTGGAAAGCCACAGCTTCTCCGCCCCGCCCGGAGATACGCTGTTCTACCTGATGACGGCCACCGCAAGCCGGCCCAATTTCGGGATCGGGTCGGTCGCCGGGGTGCTGGCCGGCGCCCTTGCCGGGGCGCTCTACAAGGGGCATTTCCGCTGGGAAGCCTGCGAGGATGCCCGCGAACTGCGCCGCCAGATCCTGGGGGCGGCGCTGATGGGGGTGGGGGCGGTGGTGGCCTTCGGCTGCACCATCGGCCAGGGAATCTCGGCCTTTTCCGTGCTGTATTACGGCGCTCCGGTGGTCTTCGTCTCGATCGTCGCCGGCGCCGCGCTCGGGCTGCATCAGCTGATCGCCGGATTCGCGCGCAGCGCCTGAGGCGCCCGCGGGATGGGACGGGGCGGGGCCGTGCGCATTTCCGCCTGGCATCACGGGCCGCCACCGGCTACGGGGCCGGATACGGGCCGGCCCGACGGTGCGTGCCGACGGCGGTGTGTGCCGACATCGCCCCGCAGGGCGTATCGCACCGCCCCCAACCGGGCCCCTCAGGGGCGTATCAGCACCTGCAGATCGGCCACATTCGTGCCCGTAGGGCCGGTCAGCATCAGATCCCCCGACGCCCTGAGCGCGTGGTAGCTGTCGTTTTCGGCAAGCGCCGCCAGCGGGTCCACCCCGGCGGCGCGCATCCGCGCCAGCGAGCCGGAATCCACCACGGCCCCGGCGGCATCGGTGGGGCCGTCGCGCCCGTCGGTCCCCCCCGAGAGGAAGACCCAGCCCGCGTCCCAGCCTTCCTGCTCGGCCAGCAGCGCGACCCGGAGCGCCAGTTCCTGATTGCGCCCGCCGAGCCCCCTGCCCCGCAGGCGTACCGTGGTTTCGCCGCCGAAAAGGCGGATCCCGCGCCCGCGCACGGAAATCACCTCCTGTGCCGCTTCGGCCACATCGCCGACAAGCGGCCTGCGGCTGACAAGCGCTCCGGGCGCCTCGGCGGCCATCGCCTCGAGGCTCTGGCGGTTGGAGCCGATCAGGCGGTTCTCCACCGGCAGCCGGGAGATCCGGGCGCGCAGGGCTTCCTCTTCGGGAGCCGACAGCAGCCGGCGCACCGGTTCCGGCATCTCGTCCCAGATTCCGGCCGCCTGCAGGCAGGCGCGCGCCTGAACGCGGGTGCCGATCGGCGGCAGCGTCGGGCCGCTGGCCACGACGCGCAGATCATCTCCCGGCACATCCGACAGGATCAGCGCCGTGACCATGGCCGGAGCGGCCTCCAGCGCCAGCCGGCCGCCCTTGAGAAAGGACAGGTTCTGACGCACGAGATTCATCCGGGTGATGTCCAGTCCGGCGCCGAGCAGAAGCCTGCTGACCCGGATCTTGTCATCGAGGCTCAACCCCTCTGCCGGTGCCGGAAGCAGGGCCGATCCACCGCCGCTCACCAGCACGACAAGGTGATCTCCGGCCCCTGCCGAGCGGGCCAGCGCGCGCACCTCCCGCGCTGCCTCGAGCCCGGCCTCGTCGGGGAACGGATGCCCGGCAACGAACAGTTCCGCTCCGGGCAGGGGCCCCGCGCCGGCGCTTCCCGCAGTGGTCACGACGAGCGTGCGCTCCGGGCGCAACCGCGAGATGACAACCTCGGCCATCGCCGGCGCCGCCTTGCCCAGCGCGATGCAGAACACCCGCCCGGGGCAGCTGCGCAGCGGGCGCTCGTGCAGGCTGCGCACCACCGCCACCTGCGGATCTGCCGCGGCCACGCCCGCCTCGAAGAGCGCGCGCGCCAGCTTGCGGGGGCCGTCATCCATGATGTCGCCTCGGATCTTCCCTCTCGCGGTCCGCTTGCGAATCCGCTGATACCCTTCTGCCTTGCGGCGTCCGTTTCAAGCGGTTTTCGCGCTCCGGCCGGCGCAAAAGGCCGGCACAGGCGGGCGGCGCCTTCCGGCCTGCGCCGGGCGCAGGAACGGCACAGCAGGAAAGAACGGCACAGCGGGAAAGGAGATTCTGCCGGAAGGCGCCGCCCGCCACCCCCTGTCCTTCCTCTCCTCGACGCTCTATTGATACGCCGGATACGCCGGATCGAGACGGTAGGGCGCGGGCCGGCCGGGGTGCCCGCGCGGCGGCGCGGCGGAAACCGCGAAAGGAGACCCATGCGGAAAGCACAGACGACCGCCGTTCCACTGCACCGGGAGCTGCTTCTGGTCGGCGGCGGGCATACCCATGCGCTGGTGCTGCGGATGTGGGCGATCGATCCGCTGCCCGGAGTCCGGGTGAGCGTGATCAATCCGCAGCCCACGGCCCCCTATTCGGGCATGCTGCCCGGCTTCGTCGCCGGGCACTACCGGCGCGAGGAACTCGACATCGACCTGGTGCGCCTGGCCCGGGCCGCCGACGCCCGGATCGTCATCGGCCGGGCCGTGGGGATCGATCCGCAAGCGCGGCGGGTGCAGCTCGAGGACGGGCGCGAACTGCCCTATGACGTGGTCTCGATCGATATCGGGATCACCTCGGAGATGGAAAGCCTGAAAGGCTTTGCCGAGCATGCGGTCCCGGCCAAGCCGCTGGAGCGTTTCGCCCGGGAATGGGACGGCTTTCGCGACCGGGCCGGCCGGGAACGCACCCCGGCGCGGGCCGCGGTGATCGGCGGCGGCCTCGCCGGGGTGGAGCTGGCCCTGGCCATGGCCCACGCCCTGGGCGCGCCTGAAGGCAGGATCAGCCTGATCGAGCGGGCGGACATCCTGCCGGAACTGCGACCCAGGGTGCGGAACTTCCTGCGCCGGGCCCTGGCCGACAAGGGCGTAGAGCTGATCGAGCGCGACCCCCCGAGCGCGGTGACAGCCGAGGGAATCAGGCTTGCTTCGGGGCGTTTCGTCGAATCCCGCTTCACCGTGGGCGCCGCCGGGGCATGGGCGCAGCCCTGGCTGCGCGACAGCGGGCTGACGCTCGATGCGGGCGGTTTCATCGCCGTCGATGCCCGTCTGCGTGCCCTCGGCCGGGCCGATGTATTCGCCGCCGGCGACTGCGCCCACATGAGCCACGCGCCCCGCCCCAAGGCCGGCGTCTATGCGGTGCGCCAGGCCCCGGTGCTGCTGCACAACCTGCGCGCGGCCCTGGCCGGCGGCCGGATGCGCAGCTTCCGGCCCCAGCGCGACTATCTCAAGCTGGTCTCGCTCGGCACGCGCACCGCCCTGGCCGACAAGTGGGGGCTGCTCTGGCACGGACGGGCGGCGTGGCGGCTGAAGGACCGGATCGACCGCCGCTTCATGGCCCGGTTCCACGACCTGCCGCCGATGCATCCCGCGCCAGCCGCGCGCGTGGCCCTGCCGGACCCGGGAGAGGAGCGGGACGCCGACAGGCCGCTCTGCGGCGGCTGCGGCGCCAAGGTGAGCGGCACGGCGCTGGCTGCCAGCCTGGCAGGCCTGCCGCGCCCGGCGCGGGAAGACGTGCTGTCCGGCCCGGGCGACGATGCCGCCGTGCTGCGCGGCCCCGGGGGCGCCCGGCAGGTGATCTCGACCGATCACCTGCGCGGCTTCATCGGCGACGAGGCGCTGATGGCCCGGATCGCCGCCGTTCACGCCCTGGGCGACATCTGGGCAATGGGTGCCCGGCCGCAGGCAGCGCTGGCCAGCATCACCCTGCCCCGCATGTCGGCACGGCTCCAGCGCCGCTGGCTGGAAGCGATCATGCAGGCCGCCGGCGAGGTCCTTGCCGCCGCAGGCGCCGCGATCGTGGGCGGGCACAGCGCGCAGGGGGCAGAGCTTGCGATCGGCTTCACCGTGACCGGGCTGTGCGACGGCACCCCGATCGGCAAGCGCGGCGCCCGCCCCGGCGATCTGCTGATCCTGACCCGGCCGCTTGGCAGCGGCACGATCATGGCCGCCGACATGGCGCTGGAAGCCCGCGGCGCATGGGTGCTGGAGGCACTCGAGACAATGGCCCGCCCGCAGCAGGACGCCGCCCGGCTGCTGCGCCCCCTCGCCCGGGCGATGACCGATGTCACCGGCTTCGGGCTGGCCGGGCACGCGCGCGAGATCGCTTCCGCCTCGGGGGTGGAGATCACCATCGAGGCGGATGCGCTGCGCTTCCTTCCCGGTGCGCTGGAACTTGCCGGGCAGGGAGTGCGTTCGAGCCTCTTTGCCGACAACCGCGCGCTGGTGCCGGAAATCGACCCCGGGAACGACCCGCACGCGCAGCTCCTGTTCGATCCGCAGACGGCCGGCGGGCTGCTGGCCGCGGTCCCGGCGGCGGCCTGCGAGGAGCTGCTCCGCCGGATCGGCGCGCTGGGGCATCCGGCACATGTCGTCGGGCGCTGCGCGAAAGGGCCGCCCCGGCTGCGCCTGGCCTGAATCGCCGCGCGCGGCTCCCGGCACCCGCTCCTCCCGGCACCCGCGGCCCGTGCCCCGGCCCGCCCTCAGCCCGTTGCCGCCCCGCTGTCGGTGGCGCAAAGCGCGGCGATCCTCCCGGCCAGCGCCTCCAGCCCGCGCGGCGACAGCTCATCGGCGCGCACCGTCCCGAGAAGGCGGTGCCGATGGCGGGCGCGCATGCGGGCATAGGCCGGATCGTAATGGAACTCGATCAGTTCGCGCGCCAGCTCCTGCAGCGCCCCCTCCCGCGCCATCCGCAGCCAGCGCGCCACCCGCGCGCGCCCCTGGAGCGGCACCAGCGCCGTCAGGCTCGCCTCCAGCCGCTCCGGCCGGGCGGCGATGTCGGCGTAGGCCCGGCGCAGATAGGCCGCCCGCGCCGCCAGCGGCGCCGCTATCCGCAGCCGGGGCGCCCGCTTCATCGCCTCCCAGACCGACGGCGGCACCAGCAGCTTTCCGATCCTGCTCGATTCGGCCTCCACCAGCACCGGGCGGCCCGGATCCAGCGCCGCGAAGCGCGCCGCCAGAAGACCCTCGAAACGCTTCTGCGAGGGCTGCGGGCGCGCGAGCGCGCCGAAGAGCGAGCCGCGATGCGCCGCCAGCCCTTCGAGGTCAACCACCTGCAGCCCGCGCGCCGCCAGCAGCTGCAAAAGCTCGGTCTTGGCGGTGCCGGTGTTGCCGTCGAGCACGATCAGCCGGTGCGCCAGCGGCGTGTCATGCATGGCCGCAACCACCAGCCGGCGCCAGCTGCGGTATCCGCCCGCGATCGTCTCGGCCCGCCAGCCCACCTGTTTCAGGATCGTCGCAAAGGCCCCCGAACGCTGGCCGCCGCGCCAGCAATAGACCAGCGGCCGCCAGCCGCCGTCATGGCCGGCCAGAGGCCCCTCGAGATGCGCCGCCACGTTGCGCGCCACCAGCGCCGCGCCGATCTTCTTCGCCGCGAAGGCGCTCTGCCGCTTGTAGATGGTGCCCACCCGGGCGCGCTCGGCGTCGGAGAGCACCGGCAGGTTGATGGCGCCGGGGATGTGATCCTCGGCATATTCCGCGGGGCTGCGCGCATCGATCAGCGCATCGAATCCGTGCGCGAGAATCGCATCCAGACTGTCGAAGGCCAGTGCCATGCGCGCTGACTACCCCCCCGGCGGCCAAAGGTCCATCGCCCGCCGCGCCGGCCTAGGACGCCAGAATCACCTCGAGCGGGTCGTGCTCGGCCACGAAATGCCCCGGTTCGACCTCCAGCAGCTTCGGCACGTAACTGCGCTCGCCGGCCTTCAGCTTCGAAGGCAGGAAGCGCAGCGCGGCGCCCAAATCAAGCGGCGAGGGCAGCTCTCCGGGCAGCTTGATCCGGCTGCGGCCGCGCTCGATTCGCGGGTCCGGGATCGGCACCGCCGAGATCAGCGATCTCGTGTAGGGGTGGCGCGGGGCCTCGTAGATGGTGTCGCGGTCGGCCAGTTCCACCGCGCGCCCCAGATAGAGCACCAGGATGCGGTGTGAAATTTCCCGCACCACCGCCAGGTCGTGGCTGATGAAGATCATCGAAAGACCGAAATCGGCCTGAAGCTCCTTCAGCAGGTCGATCACCTGGGCCTGGATCGACACATCCAGCGCCGAGACCGCCTCGTCGCAGATCACCAGCCGGGGGCGGTTGATCATGGCGCGGGCGATGCCCACGCGCTGGTTCTGACCGCCCGAAAGCTCGTGCGGGTAGCGGTTGATGAGCCGCGCCTCCAGCCCCACCCTCTCCATCATTTCCGCCACCTTCAGCTTGCGCTGACGGCCGGTCAGGCCGGGCTGGAAGCTCTTCAGCGGCTCGGCGATCGACTGGGCGATCGTCATCCGCGGGTCGAGCGAGGCCAGCGGATCCTGGAACACGATCTGCATCTCCTTGCGGAACGGGATCATCGCCTTGTGCCTCAGCTTCCCGATCGGCCGGCCCAGCCACGAGACGGAACCGAAGCTGGGCGGGATCAGCTGCAGTATCGCGCGCGCCAGGGTGGACTTTCCGCAGCCCGATTCGCCGACGATGCCCAGGGTTTCGCCGGCGCGCAGATCGAAACTGACCCCATCGACCGCCTTGAGCGGCACCTTGCGACCGAACAGCCCCTTGTCGATGCGCACCGGGAAATGCACCCTCACATCCTCGACCTTCAGCACGGTTTCGGCCTTCGGATCCACGGGGCGGATCGGCCTGCCCCCGTCGGGCCTGTCGATGCGCGGCATCGCATCGAGCAGCATCTTCGTGTAGTCGTGGCGCGGCGCGTGGAAGATCTGCTCGGCGGAGCCGCTCTCGACGAATTCGCCCAGGCGCATCACCTCGATCCGGTCGCACATGCGCGCCACCACCCCCATGTCATGGGTGATGAGCGCGATCGCCGTGCCTTCCTCTTTCTGGAGCTTCACCATCAGGTCGAGGATCTCGGCCTGCACGGTGACATCGAGCGCGGTGGTGGGCTCGTCGGCGATCAGCAGGCGCGGGCCGCACAGCATCGCCATGGCGATCATCACCCGCTGGCGCATGCCGCCCGAAAGCTCGTGCGGGAACTGGCGCATCCGGCGCGCCGCCTCGGGGATCTGCACCCGCTCCAGCCAGTGCAGGCACTGCCTGCGGGCCTCGCCGTCAGCCATCCCCCTGTGCATCCTCAGCACCTCGGCCATCTGCTCGCCGATGCGCAGATGCGGGGTCAGCGCGGTCAGCGGATCCTGGAAGATCATGGTGATCTGATCGCCGCGGATGCGGTTGCGCTCGGCCGCAGAGAGGCCCAGCAGATCGTGGCCGTCGAACTCCACCCTGCCGCTGGCGCGGCCGTTTTCGGCCAGAAGCCCCATCGCGGCCATGAAGGTCTGGCTCTTGCCGGAACCCGATTCGCCGACGATGCCGAGGCATTCGCCGGGGGCGATCTCGAAGCTGACGTTCTTCACCGCCTCCACCCGCCCGTCGGGGGTGTCGAAGGTGACCGAGAGGTTTTCCACCTTCAGCAGCGCCATCTCAGCGGTCCTTCGGATCGAGCGCATCGCGCAGCCCGTCGCCGATGAAATACAGGCTGATGATGATGGTCAGGAAGAAACCCAGCGGAATGCCCAGCTGCCACAGGGTGCCGCGCAGGATGGTGCCCGCGCCCTCGTTGATCAGCGCCCCGAGCGAGGTGTTGGGCTCCTGCACCCCCAGCCCGAGGAAGGAGATGAAGCTTTCGGCCATGATCA
>Ga0256839_1000362_pt1 | contig 58972 bp, 36 predicted proteins | sample 354166metaG_FD_185968 | JGI IMG/M metagenome (GOLD analysis project Ga0256839, IMG submission 185968) | Hydrothermal vent microbial communities from Mid Atlantic Ridge, Atlantic Ocean - 354-166 | ecosystem: Environmental > Aquatic > Marine > Hydrothermal vents | place: Atlantic Ocean: Mid...
GCTATAACTCACCTCTACAATGGTGGCTTTTTGACGAAAACTCGCTTGGCTAAGCAATCTGTTAATCTTCTTGTTTTGCCTATCTTCCCATTCGTGATCGGTTAATAGGGCGAGGTACTCTCCAGAGGTGGAAGTGTAATTATATCTCCTATGGGAAAAATACTTGCAGCCCCACTGTTCGATAAAGAAGGCATAATAACAGCCGAAATTGACTTGGAGGAAGTGGTACGAAGCCGAATGGATTTTGATGTTACCGGACATTATAGCCGCAATGATGTTTTTGAATTAACTATTAATAAGCAACCTGAAATTAAAAAAGTGTAGAACGGTGTTTTGGTTACGCATCCTCAGAGTCACCAACCAGTTGGCTGGTGACTCTGAGTGAGGAAAGGAAAATTAGTATTTTAAGGTACCTATTCAGCCGAAAAAACATAGCCACCACCCGCCAGGTTGGCGGGCAAAGAACCACAAAGTATTAACTTAACACATATAAAATTTTGTGAAACTTGGAGGCTTAGTGCCTTAGTGGCTAAAAAGGTAGCTTTAATGGCTGAATAGTTACGTTTTAAGTAAAAACTAATTAAACCTATAGCTAACCGAAAATCCCCCATAATAGTTGATTGGCAAACCCGGGTAATAATAGCGGGGTGGCTTTCCTCCAAAACTTCTGGCATTGATTAATATCATAGAAGCATACTGCTTATCCAGTATATTGTTTACACCTCCATTAATGTCAAGGGTAAGGTTACCCATCTTTTTTTGATAGCCAACTTTGGCATTTAACAACGAGTAAGCTTCGGAATACTTTGAATTGGCATCGTTCATTGGCATTTTTCCTGTATAGTTAAAATTTACATTTCCGTATAAGCCAACTAAAAATGCTACATCTATACCGGCATTAGCAATATGTGCAGGTGTTCCTGTAAGCTTATTACCAGAAAAATCTCCCTTTTCATCATCCACAAACTCCTGAAACTTATAATTAGCAAACGAGTACGCAATAAAGCTACCTGCCCTCACCTTGCTCGTTTTAAGCAGGGTATAATTTAGTGTTGTTGAGATTCCGTTATGCAATGTTTTTCCGGCATTTACGCCTACGTATTCATCCAGCCCTGTTCTTCGGGCTACCAGCAAATTGTTTATATGCATAGAATATAGTGCCACATCCATAAATAGTTTTCTGTTAAAAAAATAGCCCCGTGTGCCCGCTTCATAACTAACACCTGTTTCTGGTTTTATTTCAGTATTTATTAACCCGTTAGGCATTAATGTTTCGGCCAAGGTAGGGGTTGAAAACCCGTGGCTGATGCTTGCATGTACCGATACGTTTTTGTTTAATTTATGGTTAATAGCCAGCCGTGGCGAAACTATCAAATCAAATTTATAATTGCCCGATTGATTAATGCTATCTGCAACATATCGGTCGTGCAGGGTAAAATTAGTGTGGTTAAAGTTAATACCAGCTGATAGCAGCGTTTTAGCAGAAAGCGAAATATCTACTTGTGCAAACAAATTATAATAGCTTCTGCGCTCATTATTATCTGATAGAATTTCGCCTATTTCTCTATTATTATTTCTATATTTTCTAATATAATACCAATCAACAAAATATTCACCTCCCACAGTTGCCTTTAGCCAGTTTTTGGCAAGCAGTTTGTTAAAAGTAAAGCTACTTCTTGCTCCAATTGCCTGCGACTCTTCAATAAATATTCCAAAAGGAGCAAGTTCATACGCATTTTTAAAGTTTGTAAACACACTCGATTTACTATGAATATTTTTGCTAATATTTATGTCATAACCCACCCCAAACATGCCTTTATTATAGTCTTCAAACCCTTGTGTATTTACCCAGGTAAAAGCGGCCGAAGTTGGGTTATTTATATAATTGGCACTATCTAGCGAACTTGGTATAAACGCTTTTAGTTTAATAAAACTGGCTAAAAAACTAAGCCTTCCTTTTCCGTTTTTAGTACCTAGAGCAGTAATAGAGCTTCTGTCATATTCATTATTATCGCGGTAACCATTGCTTTGTGTATTATTATAAACCACCCCTATGCTGCCTTGTTCATCACTATGCTCAAATTTTGCTACGTTTCTAACCAACCCAAAAGAACCCACCATTGACGAAGCACTCAAAAAGGTATGCTTACCATCGGGTTCGGCAGAAATTAGATTTATTGTGCCTCCCAAGCCTGCACCAAATATACTTGACGCAGGGCCTTTGATTACATCTACTCTGTCAATCATACTCAAATCTATATCCTCTATGGTAGTTTCACCATCGCCAGAGGTTAAAGGTATTTCGTCTAAATAAGCTCTTATTTTATTGGTTGAATAGAGTGTTCTGGTACCAATACCACGAATGGTAATCCTATTGGTATTTAAAGCACCCGAATGCATATACACCCCCGGAATCCTGTTGAGTGCCGGTGTTATGGCCACTTCATTATCGCGCAGTAAATCTCGTTTTGAGATAACAGTTACATCACCTGCCACATCTAGTAATTTTACAGGGTTTCTGTAAGCATTTACAACCACTTCTCCTATTTCAAGAGGGTCTGCTTCAAGGGCAATTATAAAAAAGGTTTTATTGGGTAACGTGATTGTTTTTCTTTCGTATCCCAGAAAATAAACTACCACTTGATGTGGTTGGGCATCAAGTTCAAAATTTCCTGAATTATCGGCTATGGCTAATACTGTACTATCGGCAGTGGCAATAAACACTGCACCAGCCAAGGGCTCGTTATTATCTGCATCTACAACTTTTCCTTTTACACGTTCTTGTGCTTGTATGCTTGCCGCTATCCAGGTAAAATACACCAGAAGCAACCATTTAACTAATGTCATTCGCTAAATGTAAATTTAAAGGGTTAAAACTATCCGCCACAAACCTTACTAATTGCGTATGTTGATTGCAAATTAAAGTAATTGGGCATCTTATTCATCCGCAGGTTTCCATGCAGTAGAAAAAACCCTTTCGGCATTTAAACGGTAAATTTTATCCACCACTTGTTTTGGCAAAGCCAAGCCCTGTACAGGAGTATCCAGTTGAGGCACTGTTACCATCTCATTGGTGTTAAAGTATTTCCAGTCGTTTAACCAAACTTCCATCATATACTTTTTCAGCTCTTCCGGCACAGTTTCTGTGCTTTCCTGAAAATCGGTTGCATACAAAATTCTGTCTTGGTATTTTATAAAAAAATCACGGACTTTTTTTCTGTTTTTCTGAGACTGGTACTGTGTGTGGCTCATTCGCTCTGCCAAGTCCATGCTGGCATTGGGGAAACGATCTAGAAACTTTGCTTCTTCATCTACACTCCATTCGAGGCTTGCCATATGCACGCCTACAAACGGCAGACTGGAATTTTTGGCCAACATATTATCTCTTGCCTTTATCTGATCTTCATAAGAGGGCATATCAGGATGCAGGTACATATGGTATTTAGGATGATCTCTAAAGTAGTTACGGTCGTTATTTACGGTCATAGAGTCAAGTGGCAGCCAACAATTTTTAGGTTCTCCGGCATGGCTAAGTAATACCTTGCCTTCGTCCTTTATAAATTTAAAAATGGGGTCAAATTTTGGGTCGTCCAGAAAGATCAGGTTTCCATCTTTATCTTTGGCTTCCATTCCTATGTTTTTCCATACTTTTACCGAATTGGCTCCATTCTCAAAATCTTCCTTTAATTGTTTAATAACAAGATTTGACCAATTTGGGTTATCCCAGTCGGTTAAAGTAAATGCTGTACTAAATGCCATCATCTCTGGGTTTTTCTCTAAGAGTTTTTTCCCAATGGCCACTTGCTGCTCTACAGGAGGAAAATCTGGTACATCTACGGCAATGTTTAACAGCCCGAAGTTATTGGCACGAGCCAAATTTACTACTGTATTGGTTTCGGCTTTAATATGAACATGTGTATCAACCTTACGAACGGTTTTAAAATCAGCCATGGTGTAAGTATCGCTAACCTCTGAGGTATTTGTGTTTTCAGAAGTTGTACTCTTTTTCTGATTACACTGTATAGTTGTAATAGAAAGTGTGATTAAAATCAGGTTTAAATATACTTTTATCTGTTTCATTTATTAGTTGAATTTAAGATTTTAATAATTTCAATATTACTTTTAGGTTAAAAACTCACTCTTTTTTCTTATTACCTAATCTATAATTATAACTTAGAATAGCAGAAAACCCTGACAAATTAACTTCGGAAGTTAATCTATAAACAGCATCGATACGTTTTTTATAACTAAAGGGTTTACTTGCACTATACCGTAACTCTAAATTAATATTACTTTTATCTGATACAGCCAGAGCTAAGCCTCCACTCAGTATTAAGTATGATGTCCACCGTTTACCCAGCATTTTTTTATTTTCATTGTTCAACAAAACGTCCTTCTCATTAAAGTTAGTGTTGTAATCTCTGTTTTCATATTCGTTAATGATTATAATGGAGTTATTGATAATTTGTCTGGTACTTGATGTTAAAAGATTGAATTCATGCTGTAATTGATAATTAGTAACATCTGTTTTATAATAATATCTAAATGCAAAGCCTAAGCCTAAAAAGGGTTTCAACTTTTTATGAGCAAAGAACTCTCTTTTAAATAATATAGGAAGTGAAAAACTCTGAATTTTGAACAAAGCCTGCTCGTTGCTAAACGACATGTTTTCATGCCAAAATTCTAGCTGAAAAGACGACCTCCAATTGTGCGTTACATTGATATAAATTCCTGGAGAGAACATATTGTTTTGGCTTTTTAAGCTATTGGGAGTTGTTATATTATTGTATAATATAACGGGAGAATTACCCCCTGCTGCTATTCTCAATTCGTTTGTTAAGTACTTAGGGCTATTATACTGCATTGATAACCCTATTTTAAAAATCCATTTAGCATCATTTACTTTGTCCTCTTTTCTTGAATAAATGATACATTCATAGCTATCGCAAACATTTTGGTGATAATTTTTTGTTATTTCTATTAATGATTTATGATTTAAACTTGATTTTTCAATGATTTTAGAAATTTCAGGAGAATCTTTAGTTAAATATTTTAACACTCCTATATACTCTTTTGTTTGTTTTGAGTAATACCTTTTTTTGTAGAAAAATTCTTTTTCTTCATTAACTAACTCATATAATTTTTCTTCCTTTTCAATAAAATAAAAACCAAAGTTATGTGTGTCTTTATAAAAGTATAAATCAACTATACCATTTAGCAAGTATTCCATAAAAATAGTTGTGGAAATGCCATTGATTTTAACAATTTTGCTTGTATAGCATTTTGAGTCTGCAAAAAAATATCCTGTTATATCATCAGGCAGGTATTTTACAGGTTTTGAAGTAGTGCTTGCTTTAAACAGGCAAAAGGACGAATTGCTTCTGTTATTTCCGTAGTCTATTAAACCAAAAATTGTATCGTTATTATGTGTAATAATGGCTGCTTTTCTGTAATCATATTGTGCGTATCCTTTCGAAAAAGATAAAAGACAGATAATAATTACTATAACCTTAAAGCGAAACTGGACAAATACAAAAAAGTAAAAAAGTGCTTTCACAAATATTAGATTAATTATTTTTAATAATATCTAGGTAATCTAAAAGTAATAAAAATGAATTATCTAATGGTTTAGAATTAGCTGTTTGTTTTAGTTTTTTTAGCCACTCGTTTCCGGGGTATCCTTCTTCTTGTGTAGATTTTACCCATCGAACATACTCATTTCCTGAGTCTTCTTTTAAAGCACTGTCTGTCAATAGTGTAGCTTCTTTTTCTTTTCCACTTCCTTTTAGAGCCTCCACCTGTAAGTAAAGCATTGAGTTTTCTATTTGGTCATCTTTTACCTGATAGGCAACTAGCTTTGCACGGTATTCATCAGCTTTTGCCGTATTACCCATTTTTTGATAACAATACGAAATAATGGCGTTTTCAAGCCGTTCATCTGCATTAAATGGCTTGCCTGTACCAATGTTTGTTGGCCAAACTGTAGCTTTATTTACATATTTAATGGCAGTGCTATACTCTTTCTTTTTAAAAGCTTCAAAAGCAAGTCTGATAGCCGTTTCATGGTAAATCTGCCTTCCTTCAACAGCTCCTTCAAAAGGTATTACTTCAAATTTATCTAAAAAGGCCATCCCTTTTTTTAACTTTCCTTCTTTAAGCAATGCGTCTGCATATCTCATGCCCAGCATAGAACGCTCGGGGTTTTTAGCAAAGCTACTCTTGGCATATTTTGCAGCCAATGTGTACTCTTTGTCTTTCATATACTGTTCTATAAGCGCAAGGTTTACATGCCAATCATTTGGCGCAAGCGATTTTGCTTTGCTCAAGGATGCTTTTACTACACCCTTATCCTCTGAAAATAATTTTGCCTTGGCCAAGTAAAAGGGAGCAAAATCGGGTTGATCTCCACATTGGTTTATTAACTCCTTTGCCTGCTCGTAAAGGTCTTTTTTCCAAAGCACTAACGAGGCATAATATTTTAGTTGCCAACTGTTATTTGTTTTTATCAATTCGGTTAGGGCTTCATAGGTTTGAGTTCTATAAGGAAAAACCAACTCTGGAGATTCGTTCAATCCTTGTGTAAGCCACTCATCCCTGTTTTCAACATCGAGGTAGGCCAATAAGAGCAATAAGGTAACTTGTTTGGGTCCGGCTTTTAGCACAGCAACACTTTCGTTAATACGCCCAAACGTTTTGTATTTTAGTGCTAACTGTATGTACGATTCTGCTGGCAGTTCATTGGTAATTAAAGTTGTCAGGCTCTTCTGTGGGTTTTTTCCACTTATTATTTGCTCGTTTGTAACAAAAGCACTGGTGTTATCAAGGGCATAAAGGTTAACCAATATATTGTCTGCCTTAGTTTGTTCGCCTTTTAGTCGGTAAGCTACTGCTTGTATTTCAAGAGCTACCACATTATACGTATTAAATGCCAAGGCTTTATTCGAAAACTCAATGGCTCGCTCGTACCTGTTTTTTTGCAGGTACAGTTTTGCAAGTTCGGTATAGCCAGCAGTACGGTATGTAGTAGATTTTGCTGCAATTGAAAACCCGCTTTTTGCATTGGCTGTTTTGCCTAATTTGGCATTAATAATACCAAACAGGTAATTTGCCTCGGCATCGTACGTATTTATTGCCAATGATTTTAGGGTGTACTGCAATGCCTGTTCGTACTGCATTCTTCGGTAAAAACTAAAGGCCAGCCTGTTTAATGCCGGTGCATAAGCTGGGTTTAACTGCAAACTTTTAAGGTATAGGTTATGTGCTTTTCTGTTTGCCTGACCGCCACCTGTAAAAGATTGCAACTTTTCCAGTTCTATTCCTTTGGTAAACAACCCTTCAGCCGAATCCCAATCAAAGTCTTTATTGGCCTCCAATGGTCGGTCAACAATAACCTCTTCTTTTTTTGATGAGTAAAACAGTAAATAATTGCCCAATTCAACCGTAAAATCCTGCTTTTCCTCTAATTGTAGTTCTAGTGTGGTCAATTCAAGTGGTTGGAGTTTTATCACTTTTGTTGAAACTTTTTTACCCCCTGCTTTTACAACTAACTCGGTATTAAGAGGAGTCAGTGCACTTAACCGGATTGCTAACGTTTTGTTTTTCCTTTCAACATTAAGTACTGCATACTTTGTGGCTGCTACCATTCCTCCTGTTTCTTTTAGAGGAAACCATAACTCTGTTGATAAATCGCTGTCGTAAGGTATAAATTCTCTATGCTTAAACGGGGTTAAACTACTTTTTGACATGGCCTGATTAAACATGCTACCAGTTTGAAATTCGATATACTGCCCTTTGGTATCTGTTAATAAGTCTTCCCAAATCATACCTTCATCGGCCAGCCCCCAAATCCATAGTTTTTTGCCGGGCATTTCATCATAATTGCGGATATTGCCAAAACCAAAATCATCATTATGGTAATACCCTCCCATAAAATTGGCGTACCCATTAAGTACATGGTACGATTTATAGCTGCCAAAATTATTATTATTATAAAACGATATTTCTCTGCCGTTTTCAACTGGCCAGTCCCCAACTTCACCTTGATGCCCTATGTAATGGTCTCCGGGATAGATAAATTCTAGGTTTCCATCGGCTTTTGCGGCTGCATTAGAAAAGTGATAAGACGACACTGGTAAGTTGCCTGTATTAAACCAAGAAGCTCGAGTTTCTACATAAGCTCTATCCTTTTGAAGATTAATTTCCACATTCCATTTTGTTCCGGTATGCAAATCAATGGCACCAATAACACAAGAAACACTTCCATCTGCATTTTCCTTTATTACATAGTCCTGCGGTGTAGCGCAGGTAGAGACGTGGCTCATAATGCCAAAGTTAAATTCCAACCCACCGGATGTCCATGCACCACGGTGTGCTACGTCTCTAAACTTAACTACATCGTTATAATACAAAAACTCTTTTCCGGTAGATTTTTCAATAGCTCCCCAAATTTTTCCTCCTACATCGGTATTTACATACACTTTAATGTAGTCGTTTTCAAGTACTACCATATTCCATTCTTGCTGTGTAGCGGTATTGGTATATCCATCAAACTTAAAATAGGGGTAATTTTTTTCCATATCCGGCACTGGATTAGGATCAGAAAACATATATGTTTTCATTAGTATCTTTTTTTCTACTATCGTTGCTTTTTGAGCAAAGCTTAGTTGCACAAAAAACGTAGCTGCCAATATTGAAAATATTATGCTCTTCATTAAAAAAGGTTTTGTAAGGAAATAATTAATTATAAAGCTACGTATCGTTTCTAAATTAAGCAACAATCTATTGTTTCATTATTTTTGTTGCTAGCTAATATTTCAAAAAACATCATTTGTTAACCGAATAGCCATCTACTTCAACCCAGTTAACGCTCGAATAACTTTACTAACGAAGAACCAAAGCTTGACAAAAAGAAAAAGGAGAAGTCTATTTTAAAGATATTACTGAAAAAATGAGTAAATTGTTTATTCAAATTTGCGCGTCTGATATAACTGACCTGTACCGCTAATAACTATACTATTTGGTGGGGAGAGAAGTGGAGAAACAAAGTTATTATTTTAATTTAAACTCCATTATTACTGGCAAATGATCCGATGCATCACCAAAAGAAGTAAGGATTTTAGCACTTTTTAATTCAATATATTTTTCATTATAAAAAATATAATCCAGCCGCTCGGTTGGTGAAACCGATGAAAATGTTTTTTTATGTACATTAACTGCTGATTTTATGCCTGAAATACCCAAAATGGATTTTATGGCGGCATTATCATGCGAAATGTCACTGTTAAAATCGCCTGTTAAAAGCACTGGAAAACGGTCTTTATATGTACGATAGAGTTTTACTATATAATTTACATGATTGGTTCTTGTAATTTCATCAAAGGCCTCTAAGTGTACATTTATTAATACCACGGTTTTGCCATCTATTACTATTTTGCAAACCTGTGCTAGCCTGTCTAAATAAAAAGCATCGCGATAAAAAGGGCTGTTTGCTACTCGGCTCAATACAATTCGTTCGGCATCTGCTAGCGGATACTTGCTTAAAATGGATTGTCCTGATAGCATTTCTCCAAATTGAAATTTTATAGGAAAATAAGGATAGGGCAGGTATTTTAAATCCCAATTTACAGCTTGAAAAACATAATTATAGCCTATTTTTTGAAGCTCTTGTTGCTGATTAACATAATACGATCGTTTTGAATGGTAATCAATCTCCTGAAAACAAATTATATCGGCTTTAATGCGGTCAAACTCCTGATATACCTTTAGTAAATTATTGTTAAATAATAATTTTGTTTTTGCTACAGGCAGGTTATTGGTCATACCACTTAAATAGCCTATATTATACGTTATTATGCTATAAACAGAGTCGTTATCAATTATTTCAGGGTAATCATTCTTTATTAATTGTGAGTACTCCTTTTTAGAATAATTAGGCGATGAAGCCCAAAAATAAAAGACAATAAGAACCAATAAAATAATAGCAATTAATGCTAATGCAAGTTTAAGTAATTTTTTGATATTCATATTAAAACAAAAATGAAAAATAAATACTAACGCCTTTCGCCAAATTAAGGTTTTAAAACGTGTTTAGTCGCATTTTCTATTTTTCCTTGGCACTTTTTTTCTTGACAGAAATGTGCTTTTTTTCTAATTTAAAGTACGAAATAGTTTCTTTCAGCATTTCAGCCTGTGCATTTAACTCTTCAGAACTTGCTGCCATTTCTTCAGCAACAGTGGCATTTTGTTTCACAATTTGGTCAAGCCTCTGAATAGCAATGTTCACTTGCCCTACTCCAGTATTTTGCTCAATACTAGCGGCTGCAATTTCTCTTACCATGCTAGCATTTTTTTGAATTTGTGGCAGAACCTCATCTAACATTTTTCCTGATTCTTGCGCAATTTCTACACTTGAGTTAGACACCTCATCTATTTCACTGGCTGCTTGTTGGCTACGCTCAGCTAGTTTTCGTATTTCTCCTGCAACTACTGCAAACCCTTTTCCGTACTCTCCTGCTCTAGCGGCCTCTACCGCTGCATTTAGTGCCAATAAGTTAGTTTGCTGCGATATTTCGCCAATAATAGAAATTTTCTCATTAATACTTTCCATAGAAGCAACTGTTCTATTAACAGATTTACTACTTTTAAGAAGGCTTTCTGTAGCGGCCATCGTTCTTTTTTCTGTTTCTTGAGAATTGCCCGTATTTTGTTGAATACTGGCAACCATTTGCTCCATTGAAGTTGACACTTCTTCGACTGAGCTTGCTTGCTCGTTAGCTCTTTCTGACACTTGCTGAGAAGCAGCATTCATTTCTACACTTGCATTCGTTATTTGATGTGTAGCACCATCTACCTGTGTAATCACCTCCTTGAGCTTATTAAGCATATTGTTTATGCTATTTTTAATTATCTTCAACTCATCGCTTGCATTTACACGTATTTCTTGGGTTAAATCGCCACTAGCAACTAAAGTTATTACTTGTGTAATTTTTTTTAAGGTATTGGTAAAATGGTTTACATAAAAAAAAGAAGCTATAGAAGACAAAATAACTAAAATTAAGCCCCAAACCCCAATATCAAATATCGCTTCGTTTGCACTTTTTTGTACAGGACCTAAATCCGATTTAATAATAAACAACCCTCTAAAATCTCCGTCTTTCATGTCTTCCATTTTATAACCCAAAGCATCTTTACCGTTGCCATAAGGGCTATTCTCAGGTGCACCATGGCAAACCAAGCAATTTTCACTTTCTCGAATATACACGGGCTTCATTACCCATAACTTATTTTCTTCTTTACTCTTATAAGTTATAAGTTCTTTTTTTGTCTCTAAAAACTCATTAATAAATTCTAATTCTTTAGCCGTAGCAATATTTTTTTTGCTTCTAGCTACATTCTTTGGGGTTGCAATTCTAAATTCGTAATTGTCTTTGTCAGAATCTTTTTTTCCTATTCTCCAGGAAGCAATAATAGGAACCTGATTTTTTATTTTATCAACTTCTTTGTCCGTCAAATTTCCAGCAGGGTGTTCCTCTACTATTTCTTCTATTATACCCTCTAGTAAACCTTGATTGGCAACATAGGTTCGTACAGCTTCCATTCTTCTTAAAATGGCCAAACTCTTTTCCTCTAGTGCTTGCTCACCCTCCTTCTTTATTTTTAAAGCAGATACTAAAAATGCTACTCCAATTGACAGCAATAGTGGCACAATTACAAGTATTAGTAACTTTCTTTTCATAAATAATATATTAAAAATTTAATTAGTGATATGATTTTTTTGCAAACCACACAATAGTACAATAATAGACTATTGCCTAATATTAGACAATAGTCTATGCCCATGCTGGAGATAAAAGCTTAAACTTAGAGAACCGCAAAATCGATAATATTCAATTCATACTTTTAAGTCATTTAGGTAATGATTAAATAGGTTTACTCAACCTTATTTTATAAACACATGCATAATATTAATTTACTAATAATACCTTTGTCCACTCAATAGTCATATCTTATACTAAAATATGAAGCGAATAGTTGTATTAACAGGTGCAGGCATAAGTGCAGAAAGCGGCATTGCTACCTTTAGAGATTCTGGTGGGTTGTGGGAAGGGCACGATGTAATGGAAGTAGCAACGCCACAAGCTTGGAAAGCCAACCGAAAACTTGTGCTAAATTTTTATAATATGCGCAGAAAAGATGCACTAAAAGCCAATCCTAACAAAGCACATCAATTACTAGTGGCACTTGAGAAGCATTATGAAGTACAAATTATTACCCAAAATGTAGATAATTTGCACGAACGAGCTGGCTCAACTCACGTTTTGCATTTACATGGCGAATTGTTTAAAGCGCGAAGCACCCAAAAAGCCAGCCTTATTTATCCTATTGATGGATCAGAATTAAATATGGGTGATAAATGTGAGCTTGGCTCGCAGCTACGCCCACATATTGTTTGGTTTGGCGAGGAAGTACCCGAAATGGTTAACGCAGTTAAAATAGTGCAGAAAGCCGATATTTTAGTAATTATAGGTACTTCAATGGTGGTTTACCCGGCAGCCGGGCTTATTGATTATAGTAGCCCCAAAACCCCCATTTATGTAATCGACCCGGGCAACCCAGATATGAATACAGATAGCATTACTTTTATTAATAAAAAAGCAACCGAAGGTGTTCAGGAGCTATATAATTTACTAAATCATTAGAGAAAGCCAGTGGACACAAGCAATTAATAGAGGTGCCTTAACCTTTAATGCCAGGAAAAATAGTGCCCAATACTTGAAAGAAAAACATCGAAACATAATCCACTTTTTTTATTCTACATACCACAATTGTTCCGTAAAGTGTAGCTATAAACACTTCGCTCAATTGCTGAGAATTAACGCTTAAAGTAGTCTGTTTTTTAAATACAATATCCAACATTTGCTGCTCTACCAATTGGTCGAACGAAATAATTTCATAATTCAGCTCTGCAGCCTCTGGAAAAAACAGTAATCGCTCCGCTGGCTTAACTGCAATAGGGCTTACATAGCTTGTAGAATCGGTAAAATAATGGATAAGGCCTAAAACCATTGATGGCCTCTTTACATACTCCGCAGCAAAGTATTGCACAATTACATTCAGTGCTTTCATTCCCTCCAAATTAGATTCGGTTAGTTTTAAAATCAACTTTAGTGTAAGTACGCTTCGATAATAAAGTAATAAATTTACCTTTGATGTAAAATATTTAAAAAAGGTTACTTTACTTATTCCAACATATTTGCATATTTCCACTACTTGTATTTCAGCAAAATTTCTTCGCTCAGACTCTTTTAAGACATATTTTAACGACTCGTATTTAATTCTAGCTGCATTTCTTTCTCGTTTTGTAGGCATAATCTTTACTTAGGTAAACAAATATACAATTTTGTAGTTAACCAATTTTTTGTAGTTTCAAGCCCAAATTAAAAATGCTATGCAAAAATCTATTTTTACTTTATTTACACTCTTCCTTTTTTTAAGTTGTAATACAAAAAAAGAAAAGCCAGCACAAACTGGTCTTATTACCGAAAATGCCATGGTGGTTACGGCTCATCCTATTGCCTCTCATGTTGGTAAGGCTATATTAGCCAAAGGGGGCAACGCAGTTGATGCTGCGGTAGCTGTAAAATTTAGCTTGGCCGTAGTTTTTCCTTTTGCGGGTAATATTGGCGGTGGTGGCTTTATGGTATATCGAGCAAGTGACGGCAGCACCAACACACTAGATTTTAGAGAAATGGCTCCGGCCAAAGCACATAGAAATATGTACCTCGATTCGGCTGATAATGTAATTAAAGACCTAAGTACTCGTGGTCATTTAGCAGCAGGTGTGCCAGGCTCGGTTGATGGAATGGTGGAAGCGCATAGAAAATATGGGTCGCTTCCTTGGGCCGAGTTAGTACAGCCATCCATTGATTTGGCTACCATAGGCTTTGCTGTAACCAAACGTGAAGCCGATGGATTTAACCGAATAAACAAATCATTAAAAGAGCTTAACACTATTGAACCTACTCATTTGCTTAAAGAATGGAACGTAGGAGATACGATATACCACTTAGAGCTGGCAAGCACGCTTGTGCGTATAAGAGATAATGGGAGAGCGGGGTTTTATGAAGGTGAAACTGCCACCCTGCTTGTTGAAGAAATGAAAAGAGGTGGAGGTTTTATTACCCAAGAAGATTTAAATAATTACCATTCTATCTGGCGTACACCTGTAATTAGTAGCTATAAAGATGCTAAAATCATTACTATGCCTCCGCCTTCAAGTGGAGGCATTGCACTTACTCAATTATTGCAAAGTGTTGAAGCGTATGATTTGAAAAAACTTGGCCATAATTCTGCCGAATATGTACATCTTTTAACTGAAGCGGAACGTAGAGTATATGCAGATAGAGCCGAGTATTTAGGCGATATGGACTTTTACGATGTACCCATCAAGCAATTAACAACACCTAGCTATAATAAAGAAAGGATGCAGAGTTTCAATCCAGAGCGAGCTACATCCTCTGATAGCATAGGCAGTGGTAAAATACTATTAGAGAGTGACCAAACTACCCATTTCTCCATTATTGATGCCGAAGGAAATGCCGTAGCAATAACTACTACACTAAATGGCGCCTTTGGCTCAAGGGTAATAGTTGGCAAAGCAGGATTTTTACTAAACAACGAAATGGATGACTTTAGTGTAAAACCTGGTGTTCCTAACATGTTTGGCTTGGTAGGTGGCGAAGCCAATGCCATTGCACCCGGTAAACGAATGCTCTCATCTATGACCCCTACTATTGTAGAGCAAAATGGCAAACTATTACTTGTTACAGGCTCCCCTGGAGGAGCAACTATTATTACCTCTGTATTTCAATCTATTATAAATGTGCTTGCGTTTAATATGACCATGCAAGAATCGGTAAATGCACTTAGAACACATAGCCAATGGCTACCAGATGTAATTATGTACGAAAGAGGAGCACTATCAGAAGAAAATATTAAAAAACTTAAAGAAATGGGGCATAAACTACTCGATAGAGGAAACATTGGACGCGTAGATGCAGTTAAAGTATTAGAAAATGGTAAGCTCGAAGGAGCTGCCGACCCACGTGGTGATGACTTAGCCTCAGGATTTTAATGAGAACAAAACATTAAAAATAAATCAAATTTAAACTACGGAATTCTAACGTTAGACTTCCGACTAATCTAAACAACTATCAATTATGAAAAAAGTTTTATTATTAACAGTGTTAGCCACATTTTACCTTGGAGCTAACGCACAAATTACTACACCGGCTTCCAGCCCAGAAGGCAGCACCTACTCAAAGGTAGGATTAACAGATATTACCATTGACTATGCTCGACCTAAAGCAAAAGGAAGAAAAATATTTGGTGAGGGAGATGATTTTTTGGTGCCATTTGGCAAGCTATGGAGAACAGGTGCAAATTCGGGTTCTATTATCACAATAAGTACCGATATTAAAGTAGAAGGCCAAGATTTACCAGCTGGAGAATATGTGCTGCTAACTATTCCCGGTAAGGATAACTGGACGGTTATCTTTTACAAAGACACAAGCATTGGTGGTAATATGAGTGCGCATAAAGAGGAAGATAACCAACTAAAAGTGACTGTAAAACCTACTAAACTTACTGAATCTGTAGAAAATCTTACCTTTAACATTTCGGATATAAGTGAAGATAACACAAAAGCAGCTATTCAACTTACTTGGGAAAACACCTCCGTTAAGGTTGGTATCGAAGTTAATTTTGATGAAGCCGTAATGGCCGATATTGCAGCAAAAACAGTTGTAAATGATCGTAATTATGTAGCTGCAGCCAATTATTATTTTAATAATGATAAGGATTTAGCCCAAGCATTAAAATGGATGGATATGTACTTGGAAAATCACCCAAAAGAATTTTGGAATGTACATACTAAAGCTAAAATTCAAGCTAAAATGGGAGATAAAAAAGGAGCAAAAGAAACTGCTAAGCAGTCGCTAGAACTAGCAAAAGCAAGCGAACGAGGAGACTTTGGCTATATAAAACGTAACGAAGAATTGATTAAATCTTTATAAGATGAAAAATTTTGCTGCATTAATCCTTGTAATGGCACTGGTTTCGACCAGTGCCATTGCTCAAAAATTTCAGCCAAGTCCTAAATCGGTGCTTACACAAGTAGTTGGCACTACCGAAATTAAGATTGACTACCACAGACCAGGCCTCAAAGGTAGAACGCTTGAATCGTTAATTACCAACGGCAAAGTGTGGCGGGCTGGTGCTAACCAAGCCACCGAAATCACTTTTTCTAAAGATGTAAAAATTGAGGATAAAATAATAACTGCCGGCACCTATAGCTTGTATGCTATTCCAGAAGCAAGTGAGTGGACAATTATTATCAATAGCAAATTATCGTGGGGCACACAATATAATGAGGCAAAAGATGTAATTAGGTTTAAAGGAAGCGTTTCTAAGGTTAACCAACCCACAGAAACTTTTACGATAGACATTGCTGATATCAGCAAAGATGGCACTAAAGCCAGTATTGAATTACGATGGGGTAATGTGGTGGTAAAAGCACCTTTTGAAGTGATGATGTAAAGGGCAGGGTGCATAACATTTTGTCGTTTTAGTTTAAAACCATTTTGTGTAAGCCCCCTAACCTATATTAAAAAGAAAAGTAAAATAGAAATCGTCATTCCTGCGCAGGCAGGAATCTGTAGATATGAAAAGAGATTAAACATTATGGCTATAATAAATTTTAATCAGTCTTTATTAGTTGTAACATCCTACAGGGCGGATTCCTGCCTGCGCAGGAATGACGTAAGTGTTTGTTTTTCTTTGCATGTGCTTAAGCACTTAACCACAGATTCCCGAAGCGTTTATTTGGGGGGCATAATTTTGAAAAAAAAACTTACTTTTCTTACCTACTTCTAAAATAACAATATAAATAATTAGCGACAAAATGTTATACAGGCTAAAGGGCATCTCTATTAACTCCATTTTGTTTGCCAACTTGGTCTTTTTTTCAGCTACTGTGTTATCAAAATACTCATTTAGCGATGCTCCCACCGCACAAGCTGGCTCAAAAGTCCACTGGACTTTCGCCCTGTTTTTGATGCTTTGTATCTAAAAAAACACCTGCGTTCGAATTTCAAAAGAAATTAATAGAGGTATCCTAAAAGTAATCTTATTGTTTTGATAGAGGTCTAAACACCACGTTTAGGCCTCTATTTTTTTTACTTAAATCCACCTCCTAGCATTATTATTTACCATAAATATAATTTTTAGCCTTGGCTCAATTCAATTGTGTTATTCTTGAGCTAAATTAAAATCTTAATAATGAAGCATATACTCCTCTTATTGTTAGCTCTAAGCATCGTATTTGGCGCAGAAGCACAAAAAAAGAAAAAACGGAAATCAAAAGAAGCTGCTCCTACGGAGAAAAAAGAAGAAAAACCCAAAGACAAGAATGGGATTAAACCTTATGGAGAAGTAATAACCAAAGAGGCAAAATCCGATCAAGGTCTATTTACCATCCATCAAATTAAGGGCAAATATTTCTACGAAATACCCGATAGCCTTTTAGGAAGAGAAATGCTAATGGTTACAAGAATAGCCAAAACAGCCTCGGGCATAGGCTTTGGTGGCGGAAAAGCAAACACACAAGTACTACGGTGGCAAAAACAAGATGACCAAATTTTATTACGCGTGGTATCGCACGATGTTGTAGCCGCAGATTCTTTGCCTATACACGAAGCTGTTGTTAACTCCAATTTTGAACCGGTACTCTATGCCTTTCCTATTAAAGCGATTTCGAAAGACTCTACCAGAACTGTTATTGAAGTAACTCCTTTGTTTAAAAAAGATGTAAAACCATTGGGTTTTCCTCAAAGCAGAAGAAAACAGTATAAAATAACCAAATTAGACGGGGACAGAACTTATATTGAAACGATGAGGAGTTATCCTCTTAATATAGAAACTAGGAGTGTAAAAACCTATGCGGCAAGCAACCCTCCATCCAATAAAAATACAGGTTTAGTATCGGTAGAAATGAGCAACTCGATGGTGTTGCTACCTAAAGAGCCAATGAAACGTAGAAATTTCGATCAGCGTGTAGGATGGTTTGCAAGAGGCCAAGTTGATTATGGGTTAGAAAACCACGAAAGCCATACGGTAAAATACCTCGATCGTTGGCGTTTAGAAGTGCGTGAGGAGGACATGGAAAAATTTAAACGAGGAGAGTTGGTTGTGCCTAAAAAGCAGATTGTATATTACATAGATAGGGCTACCCCTAAAAAATGGCGACAATATATAAAAGAGGGTATTGAAGATTGGCAAGTAGCTTTTGAAGCTGCAGGATTTAAAGAGGCCATTATTGCCAAAGACCCTCCAACTAAGGAAGAAGACCCCAATTGGAGCCCTGAAGATGTACGCTATTCGGTTGTACGCTATTTGGCATCTCCTATTCCTAATGCAAACGGCCCACATGTGAGCGACCCAAGGTCTGGTGAAATTTTAGAGTCGGATATAAACTGGTATCATAATGTAATGACCTTGCTACGAAACTGGTATTTTATTCAAACAGCAGCCATTAACCCAAGCGCACAAACTACTGCCTTAAAAGATGAGGTTATGGGAAGATTAATCCGTTTTGTATCGGCTCACGAAGTAGGCCACACATTAGGGCTACCACATAATATGGGGGCAAGTTCCGCTTATCCGGTTGACTCTTTGAGGTCTGCCAGTTTTACGAAAAAATTTGGAACGGCTCCTTCTATTATGGACTATGCCCGATTTAATTATGTAGCGCAACCAGGTGATAAAGATGTTGCCCTAATGCCAAATATTGGCATTTATGATAAATATGCCATTTCGTGGGGTTACCGACCTATTTTAGAAGCCAAAACCGCTGATGATGAGAAAACGACTTTAGACAAGTGGATATTGGAACATGAGGGCGATCCACTGTACCGTTTTGGAAGCCAACAATTTGGCGTAATAGACCCCAGCTCACAAACAGAAGATTTAGGCAACGATGCCATTAAAGCAAGTAATTATGGCATTGCTAACTTAAAAATAATTGTTCCTAAATTAATTGAGTGGACTGCCGAAGAGGGGAAAGATTATACTAATTTAAAAACGATGTATGGGCAGGTATTATCGCAATATAACCGCTATATGGGTCATGTTACTAGCAACATTGGGGGTGTATATCAAATTTATAAAACATCTAATCAAGCAGGGCCTGTTTACACGCACGTTGCTAAATCTCACCAAAAAGCCTGTTTAAAATTTGTTAATCAAGAGCTATTTGCTACGCCTACCTGGCTTATTGATGCCCAAATTTTTAACAAGGTAGAATTTGCAGGCTCTGTTGAACGGTTAGGAGGATACCAAATTCGCACATTAACCAACATTCTTGATTTTGGTAGAATGGAACGAATGATTGAGAACGAGGCACTAAATGGCAAAAAAGCGTATTCACTATCTGAAATGATGACAGACCTTAGAAAAGGTGTATGGTCTGAATTGGGTAGAGGCAGAACCATTGATGTGTATCGCAGAAATTTACAACGCTCCTATCTAGCCCGAATGCAAGAATTAATGACTGAAGAGCAAAAGCCAGTTCCTGAGCAATTTAAAAAGTATGTAAAACGTACAAATGTGAATGTAGAAATGTCGGATATAAGACCTGTGGTTCGCTACCAATTAAAGACTTTAAAAAACGAGATTAATGCAGCCATCCCTAGAACCTCCAACCGTATGTCGAAATACCACTTGCAAGATGCCGTGGTTAGAATTAATAATATTTTAAATCCTAAAAACTAAGTTTAGAAAGATATAACTAAGAGTCCACTCCGAAAACAGACAATTTTCAAAAAAGAGTTATTTTGGAGTAGATTTTCATTTTTTGAGATTCGTTGATGCCTGGGCATCAACGGATTAAAAAAGGTGAAAATATGCCCAAAAGAAACTTTTTTGGTTTTAGGTGTTTTCGGAGTGGACTCAACTAACTAGGCTAGAGACGAACGTCATTACCGAGCGTAAGACTCGGTAATCTCTGGGCTCAGCCGAGCCCAAATTTCAAAATTTAACCCTCCTTATTTATTTTTCTTTAAATAAATAAGGACCACCCCATTTTTACCTTCTTCTCCATAAAGCTTTGTTGCACCCTCGCCCTTTAACCCGCTAATACTTTCAATGTTATTTTTATCAACTGTTTTTAAGGATTCAACTCGCCTCTTTCTATTTTTATCCTCAATATAGTAAATTGGCTGCCCTCCAATTTCAGGCCCATCTACTTTTAGTACCACTCGTTGAGTACCAAAATTCGAGCAAAGCCTGTACCATACTCTAGTCGGTATGCTTAAATGGCAGGTAATTGGAATGCGTAATAGATTATTCATGAATTATTCAGGTTAGGCAGAACTAGAATTTGCAATAAAGCGAGGTTACCTAACTTGGGCTTTTCCTATTTATAATTAAACCCAAAACATCTATTTTAACTATTTTAAAAAAGATAATTTTTACCAATGGACAATCAAGTAATATTGAAAGATAAAACCAAGGAAGGATTAAAAATTAGAGCCCAACGGCTTGCTTTGATTGAAAAATTACGATTAATGGGGTTTAGTGAACAAGAAATAGAATACAATTTTTCTAAGTCCGAGAAAGAGGTTTCTACTTCGTTTTCAGGCAATTGATAAGGAGGTTATTTTGCCTTAATTTTAAAAGTAATGATCCCCGTTGACGTACTTGCTACAGAAGATCCAGCGGTTTTAGAAAAGGTGAGTTTCATCACCTCATCTCTGTAAATTTTTTCTACAGTTGGGCTTACGCCACTTTCAACCGTTTTTACACGAATAATATTTCCTTTGTCATCTATCACCACCTGAAAAACAAGCTTTCCACTTTCAGAAGAAGTATCTTTAGGATTAGGCTTAGCATCCCACATCCAACCACTCATTTGGAGAGCAGCTCCTCCGCCCCCACCTGCATTACCATACAAGGCACGAGAATCAACTGTCCCATCTTTATCACCTTGATCGCCTACCGCATTGGCTTGGTCTCCTTGATTCGCATTTTGGGCGGTATTGGCTTTGCCCTCTTTGCCGCCTGCCCCTGTTTTATTAGTTGGATAAAGCACAGGCGGTAATTTAGGGGTCTCTTCTTTCTTCTCCTCAGGCTTTTTTACTTCTTCTTTTTTAGTTTCGGGTACAGGGGTTTCTTTTACCACATCGGGCGATTCTTGGGTATTAGTTACCTCATTCACCACTTCGTCTGTGGGTGCTTCTGTAGATTCGGTAGGGGCACTAATAGGTTCAGCCGTTACCGGAACTTGATCTTCAACTACTTCCTCTGGCACTTCCTCCATACCATCAGGAGCCGCATTTTCTTCCGAATCAGTATCAGCAGGGGTAGTAAAAGGCTCGGGTTGATCTTCTCCTGTGCCTGCATCATCCAATCCAAAGTTTAATTCTATCCCAATTTCGGGCAGTGGAGGGTCGGGAGCTCGCCAAGCTACCATAAATAAGAAAAGTAAAAATAGCACTACGTGAACCCCTACCGAAATAATGGCCCCCACCTGCTTATTTTTCTTTTCTTTATCCGTTTGTTGCATTATTTACTCGGTTTGGTAGCAATAGATACTTTGGCATTTAGCGAAGCGGCAATACCAGCTACCTTCACAAGGTATTCGGTAGGCACTGATTTATCTACATGAAGCGTAATAATGGCTTCACTCCCACTAACTTCTCTAGCCAGTTCACGTTCTAAGTTAGATGCTACCACTCGCCTATTATTTATAAAATATTTTAAATCCTTGGTAATCGTTACCGAGGTTTTTTGCATCACTATTTTAGATTTTTTAGTGGTGGGTAAATTTACAGGCAAACCAGAAGGTGTTATAAATGAACTGGTTAGCATAAAAAATATTAATAGCAGAAAAATAATATCCGTCATAGACGAAACACTAAAGCTACTATCAATTTTATGTTTAGACTCTAACCCCATTTTATTTTGGCTCTTGCAATAAATCGATAAACTCAATAGATGAATACTCCATAGTATGCACTGCTTTTTGCAGCCTAGTAACTAAATAATTATAGCCTAAATAGGCAATAATACCCACTAATAACCCCGCAGCAGTGGTAACCATTGCTTCGTAAATACCTGCCGAAAGCAATTTGGGACTTACAGCCCCCTCTTCTTGCGCAATCGACATAAAGGCTTGTATCATACCAATAACAGTGCCTAAAAAGCCCAGCATAGGCGCAGCACCTGATACCGTTGCCAGCAAAGGCAAGTTGCGCTCTAATTTATAGAGCTCAATTTTGCCTACATTCTCAATGGATACCTCAATGTTTTTTAGCGGATGACCTATCCTATTCAATCCCTTTTCAATCATTCGCGAAGCAGGGGTATCAACTTCTGCACACGCAAGTTTAGCTCCATTTACATCGCCATTGCTTACCAGCGATTTTACCTTATCCATAAAACCCTCGGGTGTAATAAGTGCTTGCTTAAGCGTTCTAATACGCTCTACAAAAACATACACTGCCACAAGCGAAAGTAATGCAATAGGAATCATCATGACTCCTCCCTTAAACAAAAGGTCGATTACTTGAACCGACCCTGATTCAGCTGCTGTTGAGAGTGTATCAACAGCAGCTGTTGTAGTTATTTGAACTAAAATCATATCAATATTTCAAAATCCATTTACCGACTCCAAACTCTTCTGCTAAATCGTTTAAAGCAGCTTGTGCTTCATCCATTGAGTCATAGCCTCCAATAGCCACACGCTGCATTTTCTTTTTAGAATACGGAGGTATTAAAAAGCTTGGTGTGCCTTCTTGAGCAACTTTATTGCCAAAGTCTTTGGCAAAATCCTCATCCACAAAACTTTCGAGCACAATGTAATAACGACCAGATCTTTCGCTTAGTATTTGCACACCAGCATTTGCTTGTTCTTGTGTCTCAGCAGCCAATTGTGCCTCTTCTGCGGCAGCGGCAGCAGCATCTGCTTTCATTTTACGAGCAGCTTCCTCCTCAGCCGCTTTTTGCTTATCTAACTGCTCTTGTTTAGCTTTTTCAGCTGCGGCAATTTCCTTTTGTTGCTTTTGGTAAAACCCAAAGTACCAAACAAGGGCAGCAATTAGCAGTACAACAATTATTCCACCAATAATTTTAGGCGCATTTGAGCTTTCTTCTTCCATTTGGTAACGAAGGGTCGGCTTCTCTTCCTCAATTTCTTGTGCTAGTTCTTCTTCTGGTTCATGTTGGTCATCAGCCGATGGTTCGGAAGCATAAGCTGATTCGGCTTCCTCTGTTTCAGGTTCGGCCTCTTCCTCAGAGCTTGCTTCTTCTGTTTCAGAGGTGTCTTCCTCTAATGGTTTATAATCAAGATCTGGCAAACCAAAGCTGTCATCAGCATCGTTTACATCATCTTGTCCTTGTGGGTTTAATTCTTCGTCCTTAGGATCCTTTTCGTCCATTGTTTAGGGATTATGGTTTGCTATAATAAATTAAAAATAGCAAAACTAAATCGAATAGTAAAACCCTTGTAACTCTTTAATGCGTTAAACTGCAAAAACGGCTTAAAACGCATTGAAATAGAGGGTTAAAAAATCAGTTTCTATTAAACTTGGGGTATTTCTTAGCCCAAACTCAGTCCATCAATGGGCGTGTCCCTATTATCTATTTTGATAATATTACCATCCGAATAAAAACTCACTAATGCCCATTTAATAAAAAAAACAGAAATTAACCACTTTACCGGATTTATTCCGGTATCCCCCTTTTAATCTAACGGAGAGCCCCCTGAACCTGACCAGTGGGCGGACAGGAGATGGAATAGTTTTTTTGTTTTAAATGGAGGGGGTGTTTTTGAGAATACAAAAAAATCGCCTTAAGGGAACCTCTATTAATAAGTACTCGGATGACAGTATGTTGATAACGAACACTAACTATGCAGGGTGGAAATTGTAAAGCCAATTGCTAAATGGGCTCGGTTGAGCCCAAAGATTACCAGGTCTGGCCTGCCCTCCGTACAACTTCGGGAGGCGGGCGCCCGATAATGACGAGCATCCCGAATAGCTATCGAGATAATATTTGTTATATGATAAGGTTATAAAGTAATGCTAACTCCGACCAATGCCTGAAAGCCTTTGGCTGGATAATTATAAAAATATTGATATCTATTGCCTAAAATATTTTGCATTCGAACAAAAGCGGAAAAAGTTGAGTTTATTTTATAAGAGGTCGAAATATTCATATCTAAAATTGAGTTTAATTTTATTTCCGAAGCTGAATTAGTATCAAATGCATAAATACCATCGAGGTAAGCTAACGATAGCTCTGCATCAAATCTATTTTCTAAATTAAATTTGGCTTTAAAACCAACATCAACTTTGGGTAAATGGAAAGCATTATCAAGGGTTTTAAAATTAAAAATTAAATACTTACCATAAACTGACAGTAGTAAGTTTTTGGATGTAATAAAATCAAATTGACCATTTAGGGTATGAATTAAATTATTCTCAGTGCGGTAATCGATGTAAAAGGTAGATTGATCGGTTGTATTATTTACATATTGCCCAAAAACCTTATACAAGGCCGCATGGTAACCCAAACTAAAATCTACTTTAGGCGCTAATTTTCCATTTATTTCTACAAAAGCATCAATGGGCTTAACTTCGTTATTTATAACCGTAGAGCCTCCTAAATAGGGGTTTCTATCAAACCGTGTTCTGGCTGATTGCCACGTAACATCGCCCTTTATTCCTGCTGAAATTCGTTGACCCGAAGCCATCGTATAGCGAGCAACAATATGTGGCATAATGTACAGTTTACTATCGTAATTATTAATAGAATCTTTGGTGCCATATATACCAGCTCCCAGTTCAAAATCAAAGGCATCCATTGAGTAAACACCAATGGGCTTAACCATATACAAAGACCTGCCTGCGGTACTCGTAGCATAATTTTGGCTGGCTACGTGCAAATCTCCAAGAATCTTTATCTTTAAGTTATCCGAAGCTATAATACCCGTATTAATATTGGCATAAAAATCGCTTTCTTTCCAATCTAAGTTTTTAGCACCAAAAAAATAGCTGCCGGCATTTACCTGGTAGTAAAAATCATTTTTAGCATCGTTATCGGTTATGCTTATGGCCATTGAATAGGTCGATAAGTTCTGTTCAATGCTTTGCGATTCTGGTATTGGCATAGCTGCATCGTAGCCATACAAATGAAATTTATCAAATTTAGCTCCTACACTTGCCCCCAGTGTGGCTTTGTTCAAAAACACCTTACCGCTTACATACCCATCGGTATTGCTTAAACCTGAATTACGATTATCTACAGGCCCTCTGGCGGATGAAAAATGGCGAAAATGAAGCGCTACTGCATATTCATCATTTCGTCTGGAGGCTACATCTGCCTGCACATACGGTGACACGTAGCTACCAAAACCCAGTTTAAAATTGCCCCAATAGGTTTTATCAAGTGCTTCCGATTTCATCGTACGAGGCCTTAACTTAATGGGTATTTTAGGCAGTTCAATGTTAATATCTTTAGGCATATATTTTATCGCCATTGTATCTATGCCTACCGGGTCAACTGTAATCGAACTAAATCTTCTGGAAACAGTTGGTAGGGTTAATTGTTTATCTTTCTCGATTACAATTTCTTCACTTTTAATAGCGCCTTTTGGGTTTTCCCAATCTACTTGTGCCGCTCCATAAAAGGGTAGTACAGCCAATATAATTACGATTAATTTATTCATCTGGAATGGAGTCTTTAATGATTACCTGAATCGTGTCTGTTTCTAATTTAGTGCCTTTCTCTAGCACTAAAAGGTCTTTTAATCGTTGCTCGGCCTGTGCTTTGGTTAAGCGAGAGGTCGTATTTTCAATAATGGATTCTAAGGTAGCTTTGGCCTGAAAATACTCTTCTTTGCCTGCAAAATTATCAGCAATTAACAAAAATGATTTATCGAGCCACTTGGTGTAATTGCCATATTTTTGAGGCACCATGTAGAGTACCTCGTTAGAGTCATCATAGTCTTTGGATAGGTGCTTTATTTCTCCCAATAAGTATTGTGCTTCTGCTCCGCTTTCATCGTTGGCAATGGCGGTGGTTTGCATTAAGCTAATTGCTGCATTTTCGTAATCGCCTATGGCAAAATATGCTTTTCCTTCAAATAGGTTAGCCGAAACCAAAAATTCATTCCGTGCGCCATCACTATTCAACAATTGTTTTGCAAATACGTGAACAGAATCGTACCTGCTATTAAAGTAATGTGATTTCATTAACCCATTAATGGCTCTATATTGCTGGTTTACACTAACAGCATTTTTATTTAATTGATGAAAGTATTTTATAGCCACAGAGTACTGATTAGCATCGAATTCTAAATCTGCTATGCGCTCATACACCTTGTGCATCTGGTCGTAGTTATCATTTTTTACCACCTGATAATAAAATTTAAGTGCCTCCCTTAATTTTTGCTGCCTCAAGAGCGATTCAGCCAGTATAAATTTAGCTTCGGCAACATTGGGGTCGTCAGGGTAATTAGAGATAAAACCTTTAAAGCCCTCTTCGGCTTTGGCATAAAGCCCGTCATTATAATAGCCACGTATGGCATCAAACTCTACTCCTTCCAGTCCTTCAATATCTGGGTTTGCATTTTTAAATCGGGTGAGCGTATTATTAAAATCGACAGAGCGGCCATCGAGCGAATACGCTTGTTGCAAACCAAGCAACACATTTTTAACACTTGGGTGGTAAGGGTATTTTTTTAAGAATAACTCATAATCTGCAATGGTGCTTTTGTACTGTTTACGATTAAAGTTCGCCAAAGCCCTCTTTTCTAAACTATAAGGCAAATACTTACTGCGCGGGTGCTCTGTAATAAGTTTAGAAAATGATTTAATGGCCAAATCGTAAGAGCCCATTTCCAGGTACACGGTTGCTTTTTCAAAAACGGCATCATCTACATAGGGTGATGATTTATATACTGTTATCACTCGGTTTAGCTTAGTAATGGCCTCCTCGTATTTACTTTGAATATGATAAATCACACCAATTTGATAATAAGCATAATCTTTTTCTCTAAATACACCGTTTACCGCTTGTGTGTAATGAGTTAATGCTGTACCATATTTTTTGCTCACATATTCGCAGTCGGCCAATCGCACCAACGCCCTGCCGTATTTAGCATCTTTTTTATCTGCTAAGTTTATAAAAGTGTTAAACTGTTGCAGTGCTTCACTGTATTTTTCCTGATTATAGAGTGCATAACCAAGCCCAAATCGGGCTAATAACATTTCATCAGACTTGGGTGAAAGCCTGCTATTAATTACCCGCTTATAATAAGGTTCTGATTCGGCATATTTGCGACCTAAGGAATATGCTTCTGCTGTATATAATTCTGCCTTGGCCTTAAAAAGTTCATCTACTCCATTATCAATCGATTTTTGAAAGTTAGCCACAGCCAAACGAAACTTGCGTTTATTATACTGCTCTACCCCTAATAAATAAGTAGCTTTTTGAAACGCTTTTTGCACCTCCCCTTTAATAGCCGGCAAGCTTTCGATATAAGTAATTGCGGCTTGGTAATCATTGGTTTGCACCAAGGCTTTGGCTAATAAACTAGAGGCTTGTTCGGTATGCACCGAATTAGGGTATTCGATTGAGAATTGCTGCAATAGCTCAATACATTGGGTGGTTCTGCCTAATTGAAAAGAAAGCCGGGCCGCTAAGTACTTAGCCTCCTCTGCTATTTCTTTGTTTTCAACATGTTCTATTTGAAGAAAGGCACCAAGTGCATATAGTTTTTCATTTTGGGTTAGATATACGTTGCCTAATAGGTAAGAGGCGGCAATTTCGGTATCGTTGGTGTTGCCTGCAATGTTTTTAAGCAAGCCGATAGCCTCGGTATAATTGCCTGCTTCGGATAAGCATACCCCATAATTATACGCAGTTTCAGCACTTAATTTACTACTCCCTTTTTTATAGTAAATAATGGCTTTTTTAAATTGATGGGTATAAAAATAGGCTTCTGCCAAAAATATTGCGATTTGGCTATTCTTACTAATGGCATCATTTGAATCCATTAGAGGCGCAACATGCTGTATTAGTGCTTCGTAATCTCCTTTTTTGTAATACACCGATGCCAACATTAAGGTAACTGAGTTCTTAAAATTAGGGTCGGCAGCCGCTCGCTTTAAATCTTCGATGGCAGCATCGTATTCATTATTATTAAACTCAATAAACCCGGCATAATAGGAACTTAGAATTTGATACTTCCCTTTCTTAGATTTTAAACCATTAAACTGTGGCAGGGCTTGATCAAAATCGCGTTGCGAAAAATAACTATACCCTAGTTTATAGGCCAGCTCCTGTTTTTGTTGCTTATCTAACACAGTAGGGTTTACCTCTTTAAAATGCGCAACGGCCTTTTTAAAACTTTTATCTTGAAAAAAATAATTGCCAAGCTCAAAATGAGCCATCAAGGCCGATTGCGAAGAAGGATAATCCTCAATGTATTTGTTAATAAGCGTTTCTCCATCTAAATGATATAAGCTTAATGCACATTTGGCAATATTATACTCTGCTCGCTCTTTATATTTTGTTTCGTTAGTTTCTAAATAACGCTCAAAATACTGCCTTGCACTCCCAAACTCTGATTTAGACATCATATCTAACCCTTCGCTAAAAAGCTCTTCTGGCAACGATTGTTGCAGCGTAGCTTGCCCAAAGCTAGCAAGTGAAACCAATAATAGAAAGATAAAAAAATTACTTCGCATCATATTTATTTAATGTGAGTGTCGGAATAAGGAAAACAAAAAAACCTTAACCACGTCACCCAAAGACCTATTTTCAATTTTATATTGGTATATTAAAGTAGGTCGTGGAGTCTCATTTAGATAGATTCCACGGCTCTCCCCACCCTAAAGCTTTGCTAGAGCCTCTGAATGACGATTTTGTTATTTTTTTAATATTCTTAAGCCGAACTCACGTTATTTAAGGACACCTCTATTAATTGCTTGTACCCTCTGGCTTTTTCTGAGGTTTGTAATCGAGGCGTGGTTTCAAAGGCAGGCTGGTTGCCTGACTAGAAAGCACAACGAAGAGTACGAGCCTCATAAAAAACCCTTTGGGTTAGATTAAAGCACTTATCTGCTTCGTTATAATCGACAAAAAGGCAACCAGCCTTCCTTGTCGATTCTGCCTTGCATCTAAGCACTTTATTTCTAACAGAGGGCAAAATCAATTAATAGAGGTATCCTTAATGTAATAACTCAAACACAAGCTGTTTTAGTATAACTCCGTCTTTTAATTGATTTGATTCCACTCCTTTTATAGCTAAATCTGCTTTATGCAAAAAACTAATGTTCTGAATTACTTTACCATACGAATAATTACGCGCTGCAGAAATATAATCCTTCACAAAAAAAGGAGCGATTTTTAACGTAGAAGCCAATGCCCCTTGTGATTTATCTTTGGCGGCATGTGTTTTTAAAATCTTAGCGAACATATTGTATAAAAACGCAATTATTGGAATGGGGTGATGTTCTTTAGGATTTGCACCAAAATAGTTAACAATTTGATTTGCTTTTAATACGTCTTTAGAAATTAATGCCCGCTGTAGCTCAAACACATTATAGTCTTTATTAATACCTACATATTTATCAATATGAGTATCATCAATTAGTGTGTTTTTATCAACGTTTATAAGCAGCTTATTAATCTCATTTGTTAAGCGTTCCAAATTAGTGCCAATATGGTCGGCCAACATTTGAATGGCCTTATCTGTTGCTTTTATGCCGTTGGAGGCTAAATATGATTTTATCCACTCAATAAGTTTGTACTCTCTAATAGGATCTGATGTTAGAAAAACCGCTTCTTTCTTTAACCTTTTAGCCAATTTAGTAGTGCCTGTAATTTTTGAATATTTATGGCAAAAAACTAAAATAGTAGAAGGCACTGGGTTTTTGCAGTATGCTTCCAGCATATCTCTACCAGCTTCACTTTTAAAATCTTGGAGATACTGCGCTTCTTTTACCAGCACTAATTGTTTCTCGGCCATCATCGGAAAGCGCTTGGCATTACCTAATACTTGCGCCATCGTACTGTCCTTACCGTACATAACCGTTTGGTTAAATCCTTTTTCGGGCTCAGGAATAGCATTCTTCTCAATGCAATCAGCAATTTGATCGATGTAAAAAGGTTCTTCCCCTTGCAAAAAGTAAAGAGGGGCATATTCCTTTTTTTTGAGCGAATTTAAAATTTCGGTTTCAGTCATTTAACAACATAATTTGCAAGCAATTATAAACTAATAATTTGTAGAAACCGACAATTCTAAACGTATTCTAAAAAGAGATTTGCTGATACTACGGAGCAGGAGCTTTGCGAAGGCAGGCAGGAATCTGATATTATGAAGCAGAAACAAAGGGATTCCTTCCTGCGAAGGAATGACGATCATGATTTAATTAGAAGTGACGAATAAATTCGGATTAAACCAGAACCCCACCTTTTTTCGCTATAATTATAACAAATAACACTTGTGAAAGAGAAACTGTTCAATTCAATGCCCGTTAGGCTACTGTTTAATAACATTAGGCGAAACCATATTTTGCTTTTAGCTTGGTTTGTACTTTTTAGTGCTGTTACCGGCCATTTAGGTAGTTTCCTTGGTGTTCCTTACCTGTTTCTCGACCCCGAATACCTGCAAAAGGTTAACTTTTTAAGCTTTTTGTTAATGGGTGTGGCCATTAGTGGCTTTAGTGTGGCCTTTCATATTGCCTCATATATTGTGGTAAGCCACAGGTATTCCTTTTTAGCGCATCATAAAAAACCATTTTTAACCTTTAGCATCAATAATAGCCTTATCCCTTTTGCTTTTTTAATTACTTATATCTGGCATATTATTGAGTTTCAGGCATCTAACGAATTTACCACTCCCACTAAAATTAGTATTGATATAGCCGGTCTTTTAACAGGTTATATATTAATGATTATTATCATCTATACTTATTTTATTTTTACCAATAAAGATATTTTTAAAATCCTTTCTTCCAGAGTGGATGAAAAGTTAAAAGTAACGGTACCTGCAACCAGAGCCAAAGCCATGGAAAAGCTCAGAGGGTCATCTACTCGAATACAATATGTTAAATATTTTATTACCCCTAAATTAAAAATAGAAAAAGTTAAATTCATTGCCTTTCATAAGCACGAACTCACCAAAGTGTTTGACCAGAACCATCTTAATTTGGTTTTTATAGAGCTTTTTATTTTTATACTACTTTTAATCATTGGCATTTTTAGAGAGTATGAAATTTTTCAGATTCCGGCAGCAGCAAGTGCCGTTTTACTGCTTACAATCATCATTATGTTTGCGGGAGCTTTTTCGTACTGGTTTGGCTCTTGGGCACCCACTATTATTATTTCTATGATACTTATCTTAAATATATTTTTAAAACAAGGGTATTTTAATATTACCTACAAAGCCTTGGGGCTCGATTATCAGGTGCAGCCTGCGCAATACGATTTAGAAGCTATTAATAAGTGCAATAGCGACTCTATTTTGCTTGGGGATTATAACCGTACTATCCAAATTTTAACCAACTGGCGGGCAAAATTTGGTAACAAAAAACCTAAAATGCTATTGGTGTGTGCCAGTGGTGGTGGCCAAAGATCGGCACTCTGGACCTTTAATGTGCTCCAAACAATTGACAGCCTCACTAATGGTAAGTTTACAAAACACACACAATTAATAACCGGAGCATCGGGGGGTATTATTGGAGCCGCTTATTTTAGAGAACTAAAATTACAACAACAAAAAAATCAACTAAATCCTTACGCTAAAGAATTTTTAGCCAATATAAGTAAGGATAATCTAAACCCCATTATTTTTAGCTTGCTGGTAAACGACCTATTTATTAGGTATCAAACGTTTGAATATCAAGGAAAAACATACTTAAAAGACCGTGGGTATTCTTTTGAAGAACAGCTAAACAAAAACACAAAAGGCGTACTTGACAAACCTTTAATCAGCTATCGAAAACCTGAATTTGAATCTCAGATTCCGATGCTGATTATTACACCTACTATTATTAATGATGGCCGTAAACTGTTCATATCCCCCCAGCATATTTCCTTTATGAATTCCGGCTTATCAAAACAAAAAAGAGCCTATAATAAACTTGCCGAAGGCATTGATTTTAGGCATTTTTTCAGGCATCAGAATGCAGACAGCCTCCGTTTTTTAAGTGCCTTGCGAATGAATGCTTCTTTTCCGTACATCACACCCAATATAACCTTGCCAAGCGAACCTCCACTCGAAATTATGGATGCTGGCATTACCGATAATTTTGGCATAGCCGATGCCTTGCGTTTTTTATATGCGTATAAAAAATGGATTGCCGAAAACACGGCAGGTGTTGTCATTGTATCCATTCGTGATTCTGAAAAAGAAATCGAGATTGAATCTCGTAAAAACCAATCGTTTATAGAAAAACTTATAACGCCAATTCAAAGTGTGTATGATAATTATGCCAACCTGCAAAGCGTGGCCAACGATAGCAATATAGAATATGCCCAATCCTGGTTTAGAAATGAGTTGGATGTTGTTACATTTCAATACATCCCCACCTTTGACCCCAAAACCCAATCATCCAACGATGTAAAAAGAGCTTCGCTTAACTGGCGGTTAACAAGCAAGGAAAAGCAAAATGTAATTTACAGTATTAGTTCGGGCTCTAACCAAAAAGCTATAAAGGAGGTTCAAAGGCTATTGAAATAGTGTCTCTAAGAAAAAAGGTTTTTTTTATAAAATTATAGATATATTTGTTATTTAGTGTTCATCTATAAACTCGGTGTATGCTGAAAAATATCAACCTTTCCAACTCAAGCAGTGGGTTTATTAGCAACCTTTGGTCAATAGCCTCGCACTTTGTTACCTATACTCTTCTTCTATAAATATTGTGCTTAATGTTGTAAAACCAAATACAATGAAAGTATTTATTAAAAGCATATACATTTTTTTATTTTCTGTAAATTTTACAGCAATGGCTCAAAATTCAAATTACACGTCCACGAACATGATAATCACAGAAAATATAAAACTTTATCAAGAAAACATAACCTATCCTTATATAGCCTCTGAAAAAAGAAAGACAGAGGTACTTAAAAATATGAACAGGTAAAAAAAAGGCATAACTAAAAATCAGGTAATAAAGTTAATGACTTACCCTGATGAGGTTAATGTAACATACAAAGTCAAGAAATCTACATCAGAAAATAATGTGGCTGTTTTTTCAATGGTTTACAAACAAGCAATATTTTTTGAAAACGATAAGCAATATGCAGAAGCTGTAAAACTATATAACATATTAATTGCAAATAAAGAATACGCAAAATACTACATTACCTTTGGAGTATGCCTTCAAAAATTAAAACACTGGGAACAATCCTATAAAATGGTAGAGAAAGGCCTTAATTAAAGGTGTTCTTAAAAACTAATATCGAAGTCAAGCCTGATACGATTACCGGTTTCAGTGGCTATCGCATTGTTTTCTAAGCGTTTAACAAGCGACTCTACCATATAGGCCCTTAGCATAACAGTAAACTTAGGTGTGAGCGTGTAAGCCAACCTAAACTCATGGCCGCTATAATTAGTGTTTCTGTTCCTATCTACGTTTCCCCAACGCACCCAATCATCTTCCCCATAATAATCTACCACCGAGTACTTTTGTTTATAGGCATAATAATAACCCAGTAGCCAATCTCCTTTGTTTTTTAATTGACCAATTTGTATATGCCCAACAAAACCTGTTTTTTGATCTTTGTAATGGTCTGCAATAGCAGGGTTGCTACTGTAGTCTTCAATGTTAACAACATAATCAACCCCCAACTCAAGAGGTAGCTTATAGCTAATTTTAGCACGTACCCCTGTTATAATAAATTTATAGTCAATTCGTGCAGTACCGCCCAAATGTTCAGGTTTTTCAAATATATTATTCATTTGGTTGTAGGCTGTGGCTATGTCAAACGTAACCTTATCACTGGCTTTAAGAACAGCTGCCAATTGAGCCATAACCATTATGCCATCAACATATTCTACCACCTGCTCGTGATTGGTTACATAATATCCTAGAGTTGGGTTAATTTTAAGGTTACCGTGTGATATTTTACCTCCAATGGTTACTCCTTCGGGGTTTACATCATCATCCCAAAACAGCTCGTTCTGTTTCCAAAATGGGTAACTGTTTTTACCTACCCAACCCCAAAGCCACTTATAATTGGCTTTTAAATAAGCTCTGCTTATGTTAAATGGTGCAGAAGTAAAACCATTATAGCCTACATTTATATGAGGCGATTGTATATTATTGGCAACTCCGGTTCTAGCTTTTCCACCAAATTGAATGTACTCATTTAGTTGATAGGTAAATCCAAGTCTAAGCCTAAAACGCATTCGAAACCGATCGGTTCTATAAGTTCCATCATCAAATCTCGAATTCCAATCCTGTTCGAACCTGTAACGAAAATCACCATTGATTTTAAACTTTTTTTCAAAAGGTTCCTGTATTTGTGCAAAAACAGAAGTTTTTAAAACCAGCACAAATAGCATTGCAAAACACATATTTCTATTAATCCTCATAATAATTTTTTTTAGTTTTTTAAAATTAATTTTTGCTGCGGTTTTACATATCCTGATTAATTCAAGAACAATCTATTAAACATTTCAGTTACCTGCCATTTAGGAAGAAGGGAATAAAAACCCCACTGTTAAATTGACATGTAGGTAGTGTCTCTAAGAAAACACATCGAAATTGAAACAGTTTCTTTTGGCGACTTTTCCATTTTTTTCTAATCGATTGATCCGCCAACCTGGCGGATCAACTCATAGAAAGAAAATGAAAATCTCATCCAAAATAATCCTGTTTGACAAAAATCGTCTGTTTTCTTAGAGACACTAGGTAAATTTTAAATCGAATTTTACTGCATATATAAATATATTAGTAATTTTACGAAACTAAATAAGTTTAATTAGTAATGAAGTGAAAGTTATTTTATTTTTTAAAGTAATTAAAAATAGTTACTTTTTTTAAAATCGTAAGCGTTTTTTGCACCTGTGGTAAAACCAAGTGTTTAAGCCTATTAGTTTTTACTTATTAAAGCATTGCAACTGGTGATTAACTGGTTGATTATCAATTTAAAACCCGATAGGTTTACAGATATAATGAACTATTATCTTTCAATAATTTAAATGCCCAATTTAACAACATCTAAAAAAGCCTGGTATTGGAAAATATGCGTAGCAGTAGTTTTTCTACTGGTAATTATTTGTTTTTCTCCGCTAGTGCTCCTACCTAAAGAATTAGAACCTTTTGCAGGTTATCTTCCTCGCACATTATGGACCAGCTTATTGGTATATATAGTATTGTTTTTGTGTACCATTATAGGTGCTATAGTTTACCCTTATAATCAAAACCCTGATAAGAAGCAAAAATGAATTACTGGTTAATAATAGTTGGCGTAATATACCTAGGTACGCTTATTACCCTGAGTTATACTTCGTTTAAAAAAACAAAGACTGCTGAAGATTATATATTAGGCGGAAGCAATTTTGGTTTTATAATAGGCATGCTTACGTTTGCCGCTACCTTATTTAGCACCTTTACATTTATGGGAATGCCCGATTTCTTTAGAAATCATGGCATTGGCTCCTGGATATTTTTGGCGGTATCAGATGCCATCATGTTTTTTGGCATTATTTGGTTTGGCACCAAACTTAGAGCCAAAACCAAAACACTAAATTATCAGGGAATTTCCGGGATGCTAATTAAACTATACAAAAATCCTTGGGCAGGGTATATTTATGTAATTGGGGCCTTTTGCTTTCTTATTCCTTATGTGTCCATTCAAATCCAAGGGGTATCTATTTTCTTAACTGCTATGTTTCCTACAGCAATGCCTTCCTGGGGGTGGTCTTTAAGTATAGTTGTTATAATGATATTGTACAGCGAATTTGGAGGGCTTAGAGCCATTGTTTATATTGATGTTTTTCAAGGTGTTTTATTATTGGTTATTATTTGGGTTATTGCCTATGGTTGCATTGTACAATCAGGAGGTGTAGGAGAAATAATAAGGCAGGTAACCGTGCAACAACCAGATCTTATGTCGGTACCTGGTCCCAAAGGTCTGTTTACGACCCAATTTCTAATTGTATCTATGATATCTATTGTACTTATACCTGTTACTCAGCCCCAGGTGCTAACCCGATTAATTATAATAAAGAGCGAAAAAACATTGCGTTTGATGTCAGTAGGCTTAGGAATTTTTGCGTTTACCTTAATCTCAGCCACCTTATTTATAGGCTTTTACGGAGCACTTAACTATACGGGGGCTTCTCCCGAGGATTTTCTGGCAGGAGTTTTATTGCACGAGCAAACAGATGTTGTAGCCGCCTTAGTAGTAGTAGGGCTTTTAGCAGCAGCTACTTCAACTGCCGATTCGCAACTTTTTGCGTTAGGAGCTGAAATTAGGTCTGTTTTATTATACCATGGCAGGTCATCTGTTAACTATACAAGGGTGGGCATCTTAGTTTTTGGTTTGGCCTCTTTGGTATTTTCTATTATAAGCGGTAATCAGCTAGTGCTTTTAGCTCGAGTAAGCCTTACAGGTACTGCCTTGCTTGCCCCAATGATTATTTCTGCCATAGTTAGGCACTCACCTCCAGGTAAGGTAATAGTTGTGGCAACAGGATTTGCGCTTGTCCTTTTTCTTTTGTCGCTAGTAGCGTTTATTCCAGATATAATTGGTATTATAAGACTCGATTTATTATTGCTTATTTCTTTAGGATTAACAGCATTAATAGAAGGAAAATTAAGTGTTGGTATAGGTAAACCAACAGGCGCCAATAAAACAGAAGAAATATGACAAAAAAAAACAAATTTAAAGTGGCTTGCATCCAGGCCACTCCGGTAATTTTTAATGTAGAAAAAACCATTGAAAAAACCATTTCTTTAATTGAGAAAGCTGCTGCACAGGGTTGCGAACTTATTGTTTTTCCGGAAACATTTATTCCTGGGTATCCTGCCGGGCTTAGTTTTGGCACTGTTATAGGAAACAGAAGCGAGGCAGGAAGAGACCAGTTTAAAGAATATTGGCAAAACAGCATTGAAGTACCCAGTAAGCACACCGAAAAACTTGGCTTATCTGCAAAAAAACATAAAGTGTTTTTAGCAATTGGAGTAACCGAACGCGACCTTATAAACAAAACACTTTATTGTACCTTACTTTATTTTGGGCCCGATGGCAGTTTGCTTGGAAAACACCGTAAGCTTAAACCAACTGCTGCGGAAAGACTGGTATGGGGCGATGGAGATGGTTCTACATTAGTAACTTACGATACCAAATTAGGGAAAATTGGAGGTTTAATATGCTGGGAGAATTATATGCCACTGGCCAGAATGGCTATGTATAACAAAGGCGTGGAAATATACCTAGCTCCTACGGCCGACTCCAGAGATGCCTGGCAATTAACTATGGGGCATATTGCAACAGAAGGAAGGTGTTTTGTAATTGGTTGTAACCAATATTTTACAAAGAGTGATTTTCCTAAACATTTACAATCTGAGATTGCCAAAGATAGACCAGAGGTACTCTCCAGAGGTGGAAGTGTAATTATATCTCCTATGGGAAAAATACTTGCAGGCCCACTGTTCGATAAAGAAGGCATAATAACAGCCGAAATTAATATGGACGAAGTGGTGCGAAGCCGAATGGATTTTGATGTTACCGGACATTATAGTCGCAATGATGTTTTTGAATTAACTATTAATAAGCAACCTGAAATTAAAAAAGTGTAGAACGGTGTTTTGGTTACGCATCCTCACTCGTAGAGGACTATTTTCCTGACTTCAACGGGTAGTGGCATGCAAAGTGAGCATATAGCGAATATAGGCATATTTTTTCTGTTTTTAAAAACGTAGTGCCTAATAATGCTTTATATTCGTATGTATGAAATACTATTTCTGCCTTTGCCACTATGTTCATCCGCATCAAAACATCGCCCAATAGTCCGAAGAAAGCTGTACAGATAGTAGAGTCGTTTCGAGAAGAAAAAAGTCCGTCAAAAGATACTCCTCCATGTGGGTACAGCCTTTGATGAAAAGGAGCTCAAGGAAAACGGTTTCAGCAAAAGACCTTAACCTGCATTATTCATCGTGCGCATAAATTTAAAAATTAGTAGTGTATAAGATTTTAGAATTAGAGAAATATGAGCCCACTCCGAAAACACCTAAAACCAAAAAAGTTTCTTTTGGGCATATTTTCACCTTTTTTAATCCGTTAATACCCAGGCATCACCGAATCTCAAAAAATGAAAATATACCCAAAATAACTCTTTTTTGAAAATTGTCTGTTTTTGGAGTGGACTCATATATAAAAATTTCATGCACTTTGTAAGCATATTTTCTAAAAATAGAGGCGGATTTTATTTTTTTAAACAGAAAATACACTATTTTTAATAATTAGACGCATTTGTCCCGAGGTTGTTATCTTTTCCTCGACTTCAGAGTCTCTCAAAGAGGGCTCTAAAGAAATAAAAAACACAACCCTACCTGTTCTTAATTTTTAACTTATTTTTTAAATCAGCGACTGCTTCTCTAAAGTGGGTATCTACATCTATCGAGTCGTTTACGGCTTGCACTGCGTGTATCACTGTGCTGTGGTCGCGCCCACCAAAATGGTAGCCAATAGATTTTAACGAATGATTGGTGTACTCCTTCGAAAAATACATTGCCACTTGGCGAGCAATAACAATTTCCTTTTTACGAGTCTTTGCCTTTAAATCATCCTGCTTGAGGTGGTAATATTCAGCCACTGTTTTTTGAATGTAATCAACACCAACTTCCGTCTCAATATCGTGCACAATGTTTTTCATTGTTTGTTTGGCCAGCTCCAAATCAATTTCGCGCTTATTAAGTGATGAGTGTGCAATTAACGAAATAAGTACGCCTTCAAGTTCACGCACATTGGTATCTACCGTATAAGCCAAGTATTCAATCACATCATCAGGAATAATAATACCTTCGGCCTCCATTTTATTATGAATAATGGCCATTCGGGTTTCAAAATCCGGCTGTTGCAAATCGGCTGTTAGTCCCCACTTAAACCGACTCAGCAACCGTTCTTCCAACCCTTGCAAGTCTTTAGGAGGTCGATCACTCGTCATAATTATTTGCTTACCCGATTGGTGTAAATGATTAAAAATATGAAAAAACATTTCTTGTGTTTTTTCCTTTTTAGCAAAAAACTGCACATCATCAATAATCAGCACATCTACTTGCAGGTAAAAATTTTGAAAACTCTGTACTTCGTTATTCTGAACCGATTTTATAAACTGATTGATAAATTTTTCAGAAGAAACATACAGTACAAACTTATCTGTAAGATTTGCTTTAATCTCGTTGCCAATGGCGTGCACCAAATGTGTTTTGCCAAGACCTACTCCCCCATAAATAAATAAAGGATTAAAAGAAGTGGTTCCGGGTTTTTTAGCCACTGCAAAACCGGCAGAACGTCCAAGTCGGTTGCAATCGCCTTCTACATAGGTTTCAAAACTATAAATGCTATTTAGTTGCGAATCAGAAGGCCGATCCAGTGCATCTAACTCAAATGGATTAATAGGCTGTTTCCTATTATCTCCTTTAGGAGCGTTTTTATTTACATTGGGCAGGTTAACGGTGTATGGCGAAGAGTTCTTGGCTCCTTGGTCAACAACAACTGAGTATTCCAGTTTTGCTTTTTCTCCAATAGTTGCCACCAAAGACTCCTTTAAGATATGTACATAATTTTCTTCAATCCATTCGTAAAAAAACTGGCTGGGCACCTGAATGGTTAACACACTATTTTCCAACTTAACCGCCTTAATAGGGTTAAACCAAGTATTAAAACTCTGTTCTGCCACCTTGTTTTTAATGAGCTTAAGGCACTGCTCCCATACAGAAATACAATCAATTTGCATTAACTAAAACGAATAAGAGGAAAACTATTTTTATTTGCAGGGGTTCAAAGTTGAGTAAAAATAATGGAACAAAAAAGGAGGCACCTAACTGTATGCCTTAAAAAGATGGATAAGTTCAAATCTTAACGATATTCATACTCTTTCTAAATAATATCTACTAAGATTAGAGATTTAAACTAACTTTGAAATACCAAGTAATTACACTAATGAAGTATAAGAATCTCCCACTTCTGCCCGATTTTAATCCAAGTTCAAAAAAAGCATGGGCGGATAAAGCAACCCATGACCTTAAGGGTAAAACCATTGCATCGCTTACTACAAAATTTGAGGACAATATTGAAGTAGCACCTTATTATGCCAAAGAGGACTTAAGTGAACTTAATTATTTAAAAAATTATGAAAACGCATTGGCCAACCAAGCTACAATAGACGGAGAAGCCAGGGAATGGGTTAACTACCAAAAGGTTGTAGTTGATGAAGAAGAAATTGCCAATAAAACAGCCTTAGAAGCCTTAAGATTAGGAGCAACAGGTATTATTTTTCAGTTAAAAGATAAGGTTAGGTTCGAGATTTTATTAAAAAACATCCACCTTGAGGCGTGCGCCATTTCATTTGAGGGAAATACACAACTCAAAGACTACCTTTTGTATGCAAGGCATCAAGTTGATGTTTCCAAACTAACCGGATTTGCAGCTACCAATGGCGCTGAGGAGTTAGTAAATTTAAAATCTACTATAATAATCTCTACTAAAAAAACAGCAGTAAATCAGCTTACAAACATTGCCAAGGAAACACAGCAATTTGTAAAAAGTGAAACTGATTTTAATAAGGTGCTATTTAAACTAGAAATAGGCACCAACTATTTTTTAGAAATAGCAAAGCTTAGAGCACTTCGGGTTGTTATTACAGAATTACTATGCACCAATGGTATTAAAATCGACCCTGCCAACATTCAAATACTAGCCGTTTCTGAGCGATGGAAAAACAAAGAGCTAGCACCTCACGAAAATATATTAAAAGGATCAACCGCTGCAATGGCCGCTATTATTGGTGGCTGCAATGCCCTTTACATTGCCCCTGAGCACCCAAGCGAAACCTTGAGCAATCGTACCGCTCGCAATATTTCTACCCTATTAAAAGAAGAGTCTTTTTTTAATAAAGTAGTTGATCCTGCGGCAGGAGCCTATTATATTGAAAATTTAACACATAAGTTGGTGCAAGAGGTGCTTAATAAGCTTGGCATCAAAAGAACGGAGAGAAAGCTCACTCCCCCTATTGCAAGTGCGCCAAAAGGATGGATGAGCAATGAAAAAGTAGAAGTATCTCCTTGGTATAATAAATCGGATATTGCCAATTTCGAACACCTCGATTTTCAGGCAGGCCTCCCTCCGTATTTGCGCGGCCCTTATACAACCATGTACGCTACACGACCTTGGACTATTAGGCAATATGCCGGCTTTTCAACTGCCAAAGAATCAAATGCTTTTTACCGAAGAAATTTGGCCGCTGGCCAAAAAGGGCTCTCCGTTGCCTTCGATTTAGCCACCCATCGTGGGTACGACTCTGATCATCCACGCGTGGTAGGAGATGTAGGAAAAGCTGGCGTTGCAATTGATTCTGTATTAGATATGGAAGTACTTTTTAAAGATATTCCGTTGGATCAAATGTCGGTTTCGATGACGATGAACGGAGCCGTTTTACCCATTTTAGCATTTTATATTGTGGCGGCTGAAGAAAGTGGGGTAAGTAAAGAAAAACTTACAGGAACCATTCAAAACGATATTTTAAAGGAGTTTATGGTACGTAATACCTACGTGTATCCTCCTGCGCCCTCTATGAAAATAATCTCTGATATTTTTGAATATACCTCTAAGTATATGCCCAAGTTTAACTCCATTAGTATTAGTGGGTATCATATTCAAGAGGCGGGTGGCACAGCAGATATTGAGCTTGCTTATACACTGGCCGATGGCTTGGAGTATTTACGAACAGGCATAAAAGCAGGGCTGGATATTGACACTTTTGCACCAAGGCTCTCTTTCTTTTGGGGCATTGGTATGAATCATTTTATGGAAATTGCCAAAATGAGGGCTGGCCGAATGCTTTGGGCTAAAATTGTAAAACAATTTAATCCAAAAAACCCAAAATCAATGGCTTTACGAACCCACAGCCAAACTTCAGGCTGGAGTTTAACCGAACAAGACCCTTATAATAATGTGGTGCGTACGTGTGTAGAGGCGATGGCTGCCGTACTTGGGCACACCCAATCGTTGCACACCAATGCACTTGACGAAGCCATTGCTTTGCCCACCGACTACTCTGCCAAAATTGCCCGAAACACACAAAAATATTTGCAAACCGAAACCAGCGTTACCAAAGTAGCCGACCCTTGGGGTGGTTCTTATTATGTAGAGTCGCTCACAAATGATTTAATGCACAGGGCTTGGGAACTGATTCAGGAAATTGAAGCAGCCGGAGGCATGGCCAAAGCTATTGAAACAGGTTTGCCCAAAATGAAAATTGAAGCAGCCGCTGCACGTAAACAAGCTCGAATTGATGCCAATAAAGATATTATTGTAGGAGTAAACAAGTACCAAGTAAAAGATAAAACCGAACTTGAATTATTAGAAATTGATAACACTGCTGTAAGAGAGGAGCAAATCGCTAAATTACACCAACTTAAGGCAGAGCGAAATACCAATAACGTAAATAAGGCTTTACAAGAATTAGCTATGGCAGCTAAAACCAATAAAGGCAATTTGTTAGAGTTAGCGGTTAAAGCAGCCAAACAACGTGCCACATTAGGTGAAATTACACAAGCAATGGAAGATTCGTTTGGCCGATACTCAGCCTCTATAAAATCTATTTCTGGCGTATATTCAAAAGAAGCAAAAATGGATAAGCAATTTAACGAAGCATTAGTGCTTTCTAACAAATTTGCAACGTTAGAAGGCAGAAGGCCCCGAATTTTAGTAGCAAAAATGGGGCAAGATGGCCATGATAGAGGAGCAAAAGTGATTGCAACCTCCTTTGCAGACATTGGTTTTGATGTAGATATTGGCCCATTATTTCAAACCCCCGAAGAAGTAGCAAAACAAGCCGTTGAGAACGATGTTCATATTGTGGGAGCTTCAAGCTTGGCAGCAGGGCATAAAACGCTAATTCCTCAACTAATTCAAGCTTTAAAAAAATATAACCGCGAAGACATTATGGTAGTAGCCGGAGGTGTTATACCCCCTAAAGATTATGATTATCTATTCAAAAAAGGAGTTTCGGCAGTTTTTGGACCCGGCACAGTAATATCGCAATCGGCCATAGAAATACTAAATAAGCTTATGGAATAAAACCATTAACCTAAGTTTATTAATAAACTTACATAAATTCTAAGTTTGTTTTTATAAATTTTGCCTCTAAATTGAGTATTTTTATGGGATGAAAAACGCATACCAAAAACCGCTACTCTTACTCATTGCATTTTTAGTGCTATTTAGTGCTCAAAGCATAGCCCAAAACTGGGATAAAATGTTATTGAAAATAAACACCACTTACGAAACTGGTGATTATATTAAAACCAAAAAATACTTAGTTAAGCTCAAGAAAAAGACCTCTAAAAAACTTGGCAAAGAAAATAAATATGTAGTTGAGTATTACCTCTTATCTGCTCGAAACAATTTAGCTCAGGGAATGCTGTCAGATTTTTCGACTGATATTAAAAAAGCCCTCGCCATGAGCGAAAAGGTCTTTACAGCAAACTCTGAAGACCATATAAGTTATATGAACCGGGTTACTTCCTTGCTTATTTTAAATGGAGAAATTTTAAAAGCCTTTAACTTAGCTACAGAAGCACAAGCTAAAATGGAGGGTCTCCAAGCCTCGGAACGATTAGAGGCACTCACTAAGTTAAACTTAAGTGCGGCATATTCAGGTATGGGCTTTTATACAAAATCCATTGCGTATATTGATGAAAACAAAGACTACTTTTTAGGCAGAGCTATTACCAAAGAATCTTATGTTGACCCCAAAACCGGAAAGCTTAAAACAAAGAGGCTACCACAGAAAGAAGTTAATCAAAGGTTAGATGAATATGCGCAGTTGCTCAATTTAAGAGCCAATACCTATCGCTTAATGGGTAATTTTAAAAAGGCAGATACAGAATTTGAATTAGCAGGTGATTGGATTGATGACAATCTTGGAAAAGCCAGCATAAGGTATATTGAGAACCAATTGCAACATGGCAATCTGTTATCAGAAAATGGGGCGAACCAAAAAGTTACCAGAGAGTATTTCGAAACTGCTTTAAGTAAACTTAAAAAAGACCATAGCGAAGCGCATTATTTGGCATTGCAAGTGTACGAAAGCTTACTAAAAAATTATTTAGCTAGTAATGACAATTCTAAATTTAATAATTTAAAATCAGAATATGAACGGGTTATTAAAAAGTATTTTAATAAAAAAAGCTTGGTTTATATCCGTTTGCAAACTGTAGATTATAGCAGAAAACTTGACAAGAAGAACCCTAAAGGAATTGAAAGCTCTTGTTTAGCACTATTAACAGATTTAAAAAAAATACCGGCTATTCATAAACAACGAATTGAGTTGTATGAATATGCCTATCGAGCCGCCATCTTAAACAACTCTTATAAAAACGCAGATTCGTACCTAGATAAAATTTTGGAGCAAAAAGACGGTCTTTATGGCTCTAATGCCCCAGAATATCATTTAACAAAAACAGAAGTAGCCAATTTTTACATAGATTATACTGATAAAATAAATGAAGCAGGAGAAATTTATACTGCTTCTTTTGAAAAAATTGTAGCTCCTCAAATTAACTCAGGGCATATTAGTTATGTTAGAATCCAGAATCATTTAAGTAAGTATTACGAATTATCCGATGATTTTGAGAAAGCAAAAGCATCGTTGGAAGATGCCCTTTTAGCTACCAGAGTAAAGTATAATACCACCGATATTGCCTATGGAAGCGAGCTTGTAAAAATTGCAGACCTACAAATAAAAATAGGGGAGTATAAAGAAGCAAAAAAAAATATTGGTATTGCGCAAGACATTTTAGTAACACTTAAAAAGGATAAAGAGCAGCTGGTAGAATACGTACTTGCACTTGAAACCAATGCAAAATTAAGTGCAATGAAAGGCGATTATGAAAGTGCTAAAGATGACATTATCCGTTCTCAAAAATTACTTTCAAAAGCTACTAATTTAGTGGGCTATGACAATTTAATCTCTACTGTAAACTTAGCCGACATTTATGTAAAATATGGACGAATTTCTAAAACAAGAGAAGCATTAGAAACTGTAATTAGTGATTATGAATCGTTATTTGGCCTTGAAAGTAATCGGCTTATCATACCTCTATTAAGCTATGGTAACTTGCAATTGGTAAATGGAGAATATACCGATGCTGAAAAAAGCACTAGAAGGGCATTAAACATTGCAATAGCACAGTTTGGCGAAAACTCTTCGAGAACTGCTTTTTGCAAAAAACAACTTGCCGCTATTTATACTTCATTAGGCGATTATACCAAAGCTCTTGAAAATATCAACTCTACCCTTAGTATTCAAAAATCAGTTTATGGCACTGAACATATAGAAGTAGCCAAATCGTTATCGCAGCTGGCGCTTATTAAGTTTTATAAAAATGAGCCACCCAAAACCATTGAACCCATTTTTGATGAGTCGAAAAAAATAATTGCAGCTAAAATAGGAAACAGGACACCAATGTACGCTGATGTAGTTAAAGGTTTATCTATTATTTACATCGAGCAAAATAGGTTTGACGATGCATTCAATTCATTATCGCTAGCCGAAAGTATTTGGAAGCTAAGAATAAAAAACAAGAAAAACCTAAACCTCGCAAGCATTTATTCCTTAACAGGAGATCTTTATTATCAACAAAAAAACTACGAAAAAGCAGAGGAAAAATACAATCAGGCAAAAAAACTGTACGAAGGTTTTTTTAGCGATAAACATCCTGACTATGTACAAGTACTTTCGAAACTATCGAAAGTATATTATATGCAAGGAGATAAGCGAAAGGCTAAGAAAACTAGCCAAGAGGTTATCTATAATTATAATGCATTTATCAAAATTTATTTCCCTGCATTAAGTGAGCGTGAAAAATCAGAGTATTGGAATAAAATAAAAACCGATTTCGAATTTTTTAATACCATTGCCATTGAGTTTAAAGATGAAGATCCGGAGCTAATTGAACAGGTGTATAATAATGCACTTTCGACTAAAGCCATCTTATTAAATTCATCTATAAAAATTAGAAGATCCATATTAAATGGCAATGATGAGGAGCTTAAGAAAAATTATATGGACTGGTTAGCCAAAAAAGAATTTTTAACTACTGTTTTATCTATGAGTACAGATCAGTTGTATGAAAATGAGATTGACCCTGCACTTTTAATCGATGAAGTGGAACAATTGGAGAAGCAGCTGAGTGAAGGATCCGAATTATTTAGCAATAGCAATGATAAAAATAAAATTGCTTGGCAAAATGTTCAAGATGTATTAAACCGAGACGAAGTAGCCATTGAAATGGTAAGGTTTAGGTATTTTGACCATATTTTCACAGATTCTATTATTTACATGGGCGTTTATGTTAAAAATGCCAAAACACAAAAAATGCCAGGTATGTTTGTTATCAATAACGGAAAAGACTTAGAGGGTAAGTATTTTAAAGTATATAGAAACAGCATTATTTACCGCATTAAAGATAGGTATTCGAATAAGCAGTACTGGAAACCTATCATAGATGTAGTTGGAAACACTTCTTCGATTTATTTATCTGCTGATGGTGTTTATAACCAAATTAATTTAGAAGCCATACCAACCTCAGAAGGCAAGTATGTATTAGATAATTCGAATATCGTTTTGGTAAGCAACACGAAAGACATCTTCTTAAATGAACTAAACAAATCGAAGAATAAGGCATCAAACAGTGCTTCGATGTTCGGTAACCCCATTTATTATGTAGATGCCTCAAAGCCTAAAAAAGGAGGCATTGGGCAATTACCCGGTACCGAAAAGGAGGTGAATGCACTTATTCAATTATTAGATAAAAATGGATGGACTACCTCTGAAAACTTAGAATACGAAGCCACAGAGCGTGCTATTAAAGATGTAAAGAGTCCGAAAATATTTCATGTGGCAACCCATGGTTTTTTTACTCCCGCTCAGCAAGTTGCCCAAAATGCAGCTTCTGGTCAAAAAGAGGCTACCGCTTTAGAAAATCCACTTTTGAGAACAGGACTACTATTAACCGGAGCAGGCGATTTACTTAATAAAACGGAATATAATTATAATGAAGAAGATGGTATTTTAACGGCTTATGAAGCTATGAATATGAATCTTGATAATACCGATTTAGTTGTGCTTAGTGCCTGCGAAACAGGCCTTGGAGAAACCAAAATGGGTGAAGGCGTGTATGGTTTACAACGAGCCTTTATGGTGGCAGGGGCTAAAACATTAATTATGAGTATGTTTAAAGTAGATGATACAGCTACCCAAAAGCTAATGGTTAATTTTTATCAAAAATGGTTAACCACAGGCAATAAACGTCAATCGTTTGTAGAAGCTAAAAAAGAATTACGTAACGAATACGAAGACCCCATTTATTGGGGAGCCTTTATTATGATTGGGCTGGAATAGGTTTTAAAGTTTCTACCCTGTATAATCAGTGCTCGTTATCAAAATAAATGCCCATTGATTGACGGAAATTAACCTAACCTGCATCATTCACAAACAAATCCACAATTAGGGTATATTAAAAATGTAATTTCCGTCATGATCATGACGGAAATTACATAAATAGCGTCATTAAATTGACGGAAATTATGTATATTGCGTCAATTATTAATAAGTATTTTTATGAAACCCATTAATAAATACCTTAAAAGAGCAATTGAGCCAATATTATTAGACCATTTGGTTCCTAATAAAGCTATTTTACTAATTGGGGCTCGAAGGGTTGGAAAAACGGAACTTATCAAACAAATAGCCACTATGGTTAAGGGTAACCCTATTTTGCTTCATGGGGGCAACGATGAAACCCTTGATCTTTTACATGAAAAAACCACAACTAATTACAAACGCCTCCTTGGCAATGAAAAACTACTAATTATAGACGAGGCGCAAGAAGTGCCTTATATTGGAGCTAAAATTAAGCTAATGCTCGATACCATTGAGGGCATTATGGTAATTGCAACGGGTTCTTCTGCATTTGATTTAACCAATAAATTAGGCGAACCGCTTGTTGGTAGAAAAGCTACTTTTCACCTTTATCCTTTTGCTCAAATGGAATTTTCTACTATTGAAAACTACCCGCAAACTAAATCAAAATTAAAAGAAAGACTTGTTTTGGGTACTTACCCAGAACTCGAGCACATACATACACTTAATAAAAAGATAGACTATTTAAAAGAAATAATTAATTCCTATTTACTAAAAGATATTTTAGCCTTTGAGGGTATTAAAAATAGAGAGGTGATTTTATCATTATTACGTAAAATTGCTTTTAGAGTAGGTAGTGAAATTTCCATTGAAGGGCTGGGTAACGAACTTGGCATAAGTAAAAACACCGTTGATAAATACCTTGAGCTGCTTTCTAAGGTATTCGTGATTCATAAAGTTACTGGCTTTAGCCGCAATTTAGATAACGAAATTACCAAAATGAACAAATGGTATTTTTTTGACAACGGTATTCGTAATGCACTTATATCTAACTTTAATATGCTTGATTTACGTGATGATGTGGGGGCATTATGGGAGAATTATTTAATCTCAGAGCGATTAAAATACTTATCATATACTCGTTCGCATGCAAGCCACTATTTCTGGCGTACGCACCGTAAACAAGAAATTGATTGGGTAGAAGAAAAGGATGGACAATTGTTTGCTTATGAAATTAAATGGAGAACCAATAAAACACCTTTAGCTCCTAGTGCTTGGGTGAAGGCTTACCCTAAAGCTAGCTTTCAGGTAATTACTCCTGATAATTATATGGATTTTATTACTTGACTGGTACGTTGCTTTAAAAATGTAATTTCCGTCATGATGGTGACGGAAATTACATGAATAGCGTCAGTTATATCTAATTCTTAGCTGCCAAATTCTCTTTCTCATCATTCACAAACAAAGCCACAATTAGGGCATATTGCTTGGCTAGGTTACGGATGTAATCGAACCTGCCAGCTTGCCCTCCGTGCCCAGAATGCAATCGGGTGAGAAGTAGAATCTCGTTATCATTAGTTTTTGTAGCTCTTAGCTTGGCTACCATTTTAGCAGGCTCCCAATACCCTACTTGCTGGTCGCTTAGGCCAGTAGTAAATAGCAAAGTGGGGTACTCTTGCGCAGTAACATTATCGTAAGGCGAGTAGGATTTTATATATTTAAACTGTTTTTTAATGTTGGGGTTTCCCCATTCCTCGTATTCCCCAGTGGTAAGAGGTAGCTTATCATCAAGCATCGTGTTTATTACATCTACAAAAGGCACATCTAACACAATAAGCTTGTATAAATCGGGTGCCATATTGGCCACAGCCCCCATCAGCAAGCCACCCGCACTTGCCCCTTCAGCTACAATATTCCCTTTAAGGGCATATTCTTCCTCAATTAAATAGTGGGTGCAATCGATAAAATCATAAAATGTGTTTTTCTTATTTAACAATTTGCCGTCTTCGTACCAGTAATACCCCTTATCGGATCCTCCTCGTATATGTGGAATGGCTACTGTAAAGCCTCTTTCGAGCAATGGGTAAAAGTTGAGATTAAAACCAACAGACATAGAAGAGCCGTAAGAACCATAACTGGTTATATATACTTTTCGTTTAGGGAGATCCAATTTTTTTCTAAAATATTTTTTATAGATAATTGTCATTGGAATCTCTTCGCCATCGCGAGCTTTTACCATTACACGGGCCACTTTTAGCCCCCAGGAGCTAACAGGATAGGGTAATTTTTGCTTTTTAAGCACTGTTTTTTCCTCTTTGGGTATATTATAAGAATAGGTTGTAAGCGGTGTTTTAGCCGTGCTATAGTTTATGCGAATGGAATCAATATCATATGCTCGAGAAATAGAAGCATTTACATGGTGTATTTCTTTTTTAAACTTTACCGTATGCTTTTTACCTGTTGCCCTTTCAATCATCCGAATCCTATTTTGGGCATTATCTTTATCGGTAACCACATAGTATTTTTTTAATATATCAAACCCTACAAGCATATGATCTTTGTCTTCGGGTAATATTACTTTCCAATTCGATTTGTTAATATTGCTGGTATCTACCGAAACCACCTTGTAGTTTTTGGCATTTTCGTTGGTTGTAAAATAAAATCGATCATCTACCTGATAAGTGGAATACATAATTCCCTGCGTGCGAGGATAAATAATTTTTAAGTTTGGAGTTTCTTCATCAATTCTAAAATAATAAGTTTCTGAAGTAGTAGAGCTTGAAGTTGAAAGGAAGACAATATCCCGGGTTTTATTTTTAGAAACATAGATGTCAAATTTAGGGTCATTCTCTACATACAACACTTTATCTTCTTTTTGAGGTGTATTTAAAATATGAATTTTAACCATATACGACCGGTTTGTTTTCTTTTCCTGCACCGTATAAAGAACAGATTTATTATCAATCCATACAAAATCTGACCCGTTCATAATCGAGTCTTGCAGTATTTTGCCCGATGTTAAGTTTTTAAATTTTAAAGTAACCTTACTGCTACCTGTGGTATTTTCGAAAAATGCGATTAAATTATCGTTAGGACTGGGAGTAGGGAAACCAGCAGAATAATAATCGTATTTTTTTGCCAGTGCTCTGGTGTCAAGTAGAATTTCTCGGTTGGTGCTGTCTAAATTTGTTCTAAAATAAACAGGGTATTCTTCTTCAAATCCATATTCGGTATAATATTTATATCCTCTAATTTGTGTGGGTAAAGAGGTGTATTCTTTCTCTATATGGCTTAGCATTTCTCTATATAAAATCCGCTCTTGTTTTCGTAAAGGGATAAAGTAATTTTTTGCATACTTATTTTCGGCATCTATGTACTCCATTACTTCATTATTATAGAGAGGGGCACTAGTATCTTTAAGCCAGGCATAATTATCGGTATAGGTTTTACCGTGGATGGAGTAATTATGCGGAATAGTTTTTGCAACAGGAGGCCTTAGAGTAGTATCTTTTCTATGCTTATCTTCAAATTGTTTTTCTAATGGTTTTTTTAATTCCATTTCTGCCCTTACTTCTTTTGAGATTTTAAATTGAGGATGTTCTTTCATATAACTTACCCAAAATTCATTATTGTAGGCAAGTGGAAGGTCGTATAATTGATTAAAATCTGAGTTAATAAAAAGGCTATCTTTAGGAAAAGGTTTTACTCGTTTAGGGAGATTGTTTTCGATAAATAACTCTGCTACTGCTGAATACGGAGTAGTTTCGTTTTCAATGGTATCTTTAAAGATAAACTCATCCTCCATTCGTACATAAGCTAAGCTGTACTTGTTATTAAATTTTTTGTACTCCAAGTTAATTTTATAATCAAAGTGTTTAAGTGCCATCACCTTGTATGTGCAGATGTACTTTTTTAAATAAAGAGGAACGCTTACCGTAATTTTTCTTACAGCATAATCATCCTGATTTATGAAAATATCACCTTCAAGAAAATACTTCATATTCTTCCATAATTTTAATGGAGTCTTTTTATCAGCTACTTTCTCAATTTCTTCTTTTTTAAATTTCGATTTAAAATGCAGTACATACTCCCACTCATTTTTGTCGTTTTCCTTTTCAGTTACTGTGTAAATAAATTTATCCTTTTTTTTAAACCACATAAATTCTTCTAAATATTTAATCCGGTCTCTTCCTATAAGGTTTAGCGGTCCGCCTTCAATATTTGCATTCATTCGCTCCCGGGTAAGGTTATCGCTCGATCTGGAATCAACAACTTTTGCTTCTTCTTTTTTTAAGGTACTTCTAAAAAAATGAAGCCGATGAAGCCTGTTGCCTGCATAATAAGACGAATAACCCGTAGTTAATATATTATATCCTCCATTATCAAATTCTTTCCATTTATGATGTTGTCCATCGTAAGGAAGCAAGTTTAATTGTACCACAGCATCGGAATACTTAATATACACCCCATTTTCTTTTAATAATTCGCGGTAATACCCGTTGGCCAATACAGTGTCTTGCTCATAATTATTGGGTATATTTTTAATCACTTTTCGAAGCAAAGCTTTGGGGCTAATCATTTTTTCGGGCTCAATCACCACTACATCTAAAATTTTAGTGTCTGGTTTCAGCTTTATTGCCACAGGTGAGGCTAATTTATTAGCGCTTATTTCTTGCGTTACATACCCAACGTAGGAAAATACAAGCAATTCATTTTGTAAGGTTTTGGGTACTGTTAGCCTAAAATAACCATCGCTGTTGGTTACGGTGCCTAGTGCTTTGCCTTTAATTTGCACATAGGCATAAGGTAGCAATGTGCCTGATTTGGCATCGGTAATGGTTCCTTTAAGTGTTAAATTTTGAGCATAGCAAAGCCAGGGTGATAATAGAATTCCAATAAGAAGTTTTTTCATGTAGATGGCTCTTGTTTATATTTTTTGCAGTTGAACACAAGTTGTTACATTCAACGCTAAAAGTCAATGTATATTCTTTAAATAACCTAATTATTGAGTTGAATGGCATTTATAAGCGACCAATTTCATCTTTAAAATTTTAACTTTTTAAAGTGTTGACTAAACAACACTTTGCTATTTTTGCACTTGCGTTAAGATTAAGCATTATAAAATGACACTGTCAACCAAATACAACCCCAGAGAAGTAGAAGATAAATGGTATAAAGACTGGATGGACAAAGGCTATTTTAAGAGTAGCCCCAATCCTGATAAAGAGGCTTATACCATTGTGATACCCCCACCCAATGTTACGGGTGTGCTGCATATGGGGCATATGCTTAATAATACCTTGCAAGATGTGCTTATTCGCAAGGCCAGAATGCAAGGCAAAGAAGCACTCTGGGTACCCGGTACCGACCACGCCTCCATTGCCACCGAAGCCAAAGTGGTGGCTATGCTAAAAGCCCAAGGCATTGATAAAAAAGATATTACCCGAGAAGAGTTTTTAGACCACGCCATGGAGTGGAAAGAAAAATATGGGGGTATTATTTTGGAGCAGCTTAAAAAATTGGGGGCTTCGTGCGATTGGGACAGAACCAAGTTTACCATGGACGAAGACCTGTCTAAATCGGTGATTAAGGTATTTGTTGATTTATATAAAAAAGGCTACATCTACCGGGGCATACGAATGGTAAACTGGGATCCTCAGAGCCAAACGGCCTTGGCCGATGATGAGGTAATTCATAAAGAAGTAAATTCTAAATTATACCACGTTCAGTATAAAATTAAAGGAGAGGATGGGTATGTAACCATCGCTACTACACGGCCAGAAACCATTTTGGGCGATACAGCCGTTTGCGTAAACCCAAATGATGAGCGATACCAACATTTAAAAGGCAAGCAGGTAGTTGTGCCTTTGGTAAACCGTGAAGTACCTATTATTCAGGATGAATACGTGGCTATGGATTTTGGCACAGGCTGTTTAAAAGTTACACCTGCCCACGATATTAATGATTATGAATTGGGGATGAAGCACAACCTTAAATCGATTGACATTTTTAATGATGATGGAACGGTAAGCGAAAAGGGAGAACTTTTTATTGGCGAAGATCGATTTGTGGTTCGCAGCAAAATGGCCAAGCAATTAAAAGCAGAAGGTCATTTGGTAAAAGTGGAGGAATACGTAAATAATGTGGGTTTTTCAGAACGTACCGATGCCGTGGTAGAGCCTAAGCTTTCTACCCAGTGGTTTGTTAAAATGGAAGAGCTAACCAAGCCTGCTTATAAAGCAGTAATGGAAGATGAAGTGCAGTTAGTGCCGCCAAAGTTTAAAAATATGTACCGCCATTGGATGGAGAATGTGCGCGACTGGTGCATATCTCGTCAGTTGTGGTGGGGGCATCAAATACCGGCTTGGTACTTACCAACAGGCGAAATTGTAGTGGGCGAAACCGAAGTTGAAGCATTGGTAGAAGCCCAAAAGATAAATGCAACTATTACGTTGTCAGACTTAACTCGTGACGAAGATGTGCTTGATACTTGGTTCTCCTCTGGCCTTTGGCCCATATCGGTTTTTGATGGAATCAATAACCCCGATAACGAAGATATTAAGTATTATTACCCCACCAATGATTTAGTAACAGCCCCCGAAATTCTGTTCTTTTGGGTAGCACGTATGATAATGTTCGGCTATGAGTACCGAGGAGAGAAACCGTTTAATAATGTATATCTAACTGGTATTGTGCGTGATAAGCAAGGGCGTAAAATGTCTAAATCGTTGGGCAACTCACCCGACCCTATTAAGTTAATGGAACAATATGGGGCTGATGGAGTGCGCACAGGCATGTTGTTTAGCTCTCCTGCTGGCAACGATTTACCTTTTGATGAAAAGCTTTGTGAGCAAGGACGCAACTTTTCCAATAAAATTTGGAATGCCTACCGTTTGCTTAATGGATGGGAAGTTGATGCTAGTTTGGATGGTGCACAAAATAAAATAGCCATTGATTGGTTCGAATCGAAATATAATGCGGCCTTAACAGAAATTGAAGATCACTTTACTAAATTCCGAATTTCGGATGCATTAATGACCACCTATAAATTGGTGTGGGGCGATTTTTGCAGTTGGTATTTAGAAATGATTAAACCTGAATATGGAAAGCCCATAGATTGGGATACCTATATTGCTACTACTGCTTTTTTAGAAAATGTATTAAAAATCCTCCATCCTTTTATGCCGTTTATTTCCGAAGAAATATGGCATTTATTAGTAGATAGAAAAGAAGACGAATCTATTATGGTAGCTGATTGGCCAACTAGTGGACCAACAAACCAGGCCTTATTAGAAAAAGCTGATTTTGCGTTTGAAGTTACTTCTCAAATAAGAAACCTGCGCAACTCAAAAGGAATTTCACCTAAAGAAACATTTAAACTCTTGTACAAAGCTGATAACGGCTTAGCCTTTGCCGGTTTTGAAAGGATGGTTAGTAAATTGGCTAATCTTAGCGAGCTATCTGCCATTAACACCAACCCTGAAACGGCCTTTAGTTTTGTAATTAAAGGCGATGAGTACTTTGTGCCTGTAAAAGGTGGGGTTGATGTGGAGAAAGAAAGAGAATCTCTCCAAAAAGAACTAGACTATTCCAAAGGATTTATCATTTCTGTAAACAAAAAGCTAGGCAACGAGCGCTTTGTAAATAATGCACCTGAGCAAGTAATAGCTAATGAGCGTAAAAAACTAGCCGATGCGGAGGCCAAAGTGAAGGCATTAGAGGAGCAGTTAGCTACCATATGTTAGCCTCTATTAATAGGCATACCTCAATTCTTTTACGTCATTGCTGGGTGTCCCGGCAATCTCACTCGTTAACCAACGGGTAAGTACCAAGTTATACCATATTAACCCAACCTGAAAATAGAATATCATAAGTTGCTCATTTTTAGAATGTTGCGTTTTAATTTTTCATCTCTACTGAATCGATCAATCTAGGCAATAATCATCTAGAGAAACTCGTAGTGCGATTTTTCTACGCAGGCTATATTCGCACTACGAGGGTGAATGAGGTACCAATATCTTAAACTTTTTTGTAAGATGCTGGTTATCAGCAGGTTTGTTTTTGGTGAAGATTGACCTGGTTTTATAACTTTTCAAGTTGGATTAGGAACTGTAAAAAAACCACCCTTTGTTGGAGTTTGCTCCAACAAAAGTTGATTATTGTTAGGTTGTGCTTGCTACCCCACACCGTCATTCCTGCGCAGGCAGGAATCCGTAAATATCAGAAAGCTGCAATGAGAATGAAAACATTAAAACTTAGTCATTGCGGTCTTTTTTGCAATATTCTGTAGGGCAGATTCCTGCCTGCGCAGGAATGACGTGCCACGAGTATTCATGGTTCGGTAGAGGGTGTTTTGCGTAACATCATTAGATATGAATAAAGGTAGGTAAGCAGGACGATTTAAATATAGCTTAGGAACTGTAAAAAAAACTACCCTTTGTTGGAGTTTGATCCAACAAAATTGATAGTTGATTATTGTTGGTCAAAAGACCAACAACGGGGTGGCGCTTTATTTCTAACAGAGGAAAAAATTAATTAATAGAGGTGTCCTAAATTACTGGTGTTACGCATAAACCCCACACCGTCATTCCTGCGCAGGCCTTGCTTCGCCATAGCTTTGCGAAGGCAAGCAGGAATCCGTAAATATCAGAAAGCTGCAATGAGAATGAAAACATTAAAACTTAGTCATTGCGGTCTTTTTTGCAATATTCTGTAGGGCAGATTCCTGCCTGCGCAGGGATGACGCCACGAGCACTAAAAACAAGTTCGACTTAACCCGACACTAGAGGGTTAACACGACACTAATTTTTACGGAAAATATTAGCCCCAATGCTCGATTTTCTGTTAAAAGTAGGGCAGGGCAATATTTTATTTTTTCTACTTATTCTCTTTGGGTGTGTAACCAATTGAAATTCATAAATAAGCGACACTTCGTGTGCGCCACCTGTTCTTGCAGAAAGCTCTGAAATGGTAAAATCGTAGCTATAGCCAAACTCGAAGTAGCTAAATAGTAAGCCCATCGTAAATATGGCAGCATCGCTGGTTGGCTGGTCATTAAAATCTTTAATAAAAGGAACCCCTCTGTAATATAAACCTACCACCACTGGTGCAACTGTGTAGCTAAGCCCAATATCTAATTGGTGTGTGCCACCTTGAAAACGATACATAAACGAAGGTGCTACCGAAGAAATTTGTTGCGTACGGTGATTATCACCATAGATTGGAATACGCACCCCACCTGTTACAACAATCTTCATTGGCCAAGGGCTATCGCCATCAATTATAGAGGCATTGGGTTGGTTTAAATGATAAACGGAAGCCCCAATCCAGCTTTTAGAATTATACATTAATAGACCTGCTCCTGTGTCAAAAATTTGAACCCGATTTAACCTAGCCACATTGGGGTCTAAGGAAGGAGGTATATTTCCTGCTCCATAATCCAGTTGGTCTCCAAATAATAATTTATTAGCATCAAACGAGTTCCAGGAGTACCCAAAGTACAACCCTGGTGAAAGCACCCAATTACCCACCATTATTTTATAAGAATAATTAAACCGAGCCGTTGTATTTTTAAGCTCCGCAGAGCCTGCTTTATCGGCTATAATTTGCACACCAAAGCCACTTTTAAGTTCAGGTCTCCAAAAATCGTACGAAAAAGCCATGGTTTGAAAAGCTTGTGGCAGATTAGGCCATTGGATTCTGCCATTAAAAATAACCCTGTGCATTGCTGTTGAGCCGGTAAAGCCTGGGTTAACACTCATGGGTGCCGCATTAAATTGAGAAAATGAAGGATCTATTTGTGCTTTTACACCCAAAGCGGCTAATACTATTAATCCAAATGCACTAATTATTTTTCTCATCTTTACAAATATATACATTCTATCTAATCAAATTAATATCGCCTACTATGGTGGTTTGTTCACCCGAAAGATACACCAACTCTAGTTTATACACATACACACCCATTGCCATTAATTTACCAGTATTAAAGTTTCGCCCATTCCATCCTACAGTTTTGTCATTGCTCTCGAATAATAAATGGCCCCAACGATCAAATACCTGCATCATAAAACCATCGTCTCTTACCCCTTTAATTCGTGGTAAGAACACCGTATTAGAGCCGCCTGCCCCACCGCCTCCAATAGTGCCATCTCCGCCAATACCAGAACCCGGGAAGAACCCATTAGGGATTTCTGAAGAACCTGACTCTACCACCGTTACGGCTTGCTCTAATATAGTAGTATCTCTACAACCTGTTGCAGAGTTAATGGCAATTAAGGTTACATCATACACCCCTGGGTCGGTATATTGGAATGAAGGCTCAAATTCATCGGAATCAAATATGCCATCTCCATCAAAATCCCACTGAAACTCATCGGCCAACCTACTTAAATTAGAAGTAAACATAAGCTGATCTGGTAAAAACACGACCTCTGGCCTTACGCTAAGCGATGCAGTTGGTATATCATAAATTTCAATATACCCAAGTTTTGTTTCTGTGTCTTTTATTCCTAAAGGGTTACTGCCTTCCAAGGTAACATTAATAATTCCGGGTGCAAAGAAAGTAAATTCAGGATTTTCAGCAGTAGAGACACCTATGGTAGTACCAGTTTCATCCACAAATGTCCAAACATAGGTATTAGGGTCAACCGAGGTGCTTAAATTAGTAAACTGAACTGTTAGAGGCATACACCCTTCGGTAATATCAACCTCAAAATCAACTATCGGCACGGTTGGTTCTACCGTAATGGGTACAATTTTAACAGACTCACAAACTCCACTTGGGTCGCGTACTGTTAGTTTAAGCTCGTATATTCCAAAGGCTGCATAGGTGTGCGAACCGGGGTCGATATTAGTAGTAGATTGCCCATCTCCCCACTCCCAAAGGGTTATCCAAGAAGAGCCGTTTAAAGTTGTGTTGGTTACCGTTATTTCAGGATCATTAATTGATACCGTTGTACCCGGTGCTACGGTAAAGTCAGCCACTACTTCAGGGTAAACGGTAATTTCTGTAATAACTTCATCGCTACATGTATTACGGGTACCCTGGTACACCACTTCGTAAATAATGTTTGAGGTAGTAGTATTACTTAAGGTATAAGATACCGGAAATGAGGTTTGAATGTCATTTTCTACTGCAGTGCCTTGCGCTCTCCAGAACCATTTACTCGATAAAACACCTTGCGAATTATTACTAAAATTAATCGTAAGCGGGCTACAACCATCGGTTACACTTGGTGTTAC